>Ga0209719_1000021_pt1 | contig 225715 bp, 159 predicted proteins | sample AD_JPNAS2_MetaG_FD_184421 | JGI IMG/M metagenome (GOLD analysis project Ga0209719, IMG submission 184421) | Active sludge microbial communities of municipal wastewater-treating anaerobic digesters from Japan - AD_JPNAS2_MetaG (SPAdes) (version 2) | ecosystem: Engineered > Bioreactor >...
GGATGCACGCCGGCGATGGACCGCGCAGAAACGGCGGGGTATGAGACGGAGATCGCTGGCGGGATACGGGCGAGGATTGAGGCGGGGATCAGCGGAGAAGGCGGGGTACTTCGCTTATGCCGACGCGAGGTATGATGGGGGACTCCCGAGCGGGGTACGCGGGGTCTCTCCGTGTCACCCAATCTGAGAATCTCGCCCCGCCCCCGAAGCAATCAATGTGGGAGTCAGCAAATTCCCCCGCCGCCCCGCCGCGGCCTCCCCCGCCGACCGTGACATCTTCCCCGGCCTCTGCTACACTTGGGGTTCCACGGATTTCGGTACGCCTTTTAATGTACGCCAACGCACACGCACGGCTGATCGAGCGCATGGCCGCCCTTCTCCGCGGGGCCGGCAGGAACGGCCCCGCGCGCGTCCTGCGCGCCGAGACCGAAATCCCGGATGTGCCGCCCCTTCGCTGGCTGGGCGCCCAAAAAACGGCCGAACGCGCCTACTGGTCCGGACGGGATGACGCCTTCCAGTGGGCCGCCGCCGGCGTCGCGCACAGGATTGTCGGAACGTCGGATACCACCCGCGCCGAGGCCGCCGACCTCTGCGCCGCCGTCCTCGATTCTTCCTCGCCGGGCGTGCGTTTCCTGGGCGGATTCCGCTTCAATGCCGACGGGCGCGAGGGCCCGCCCTGGGAATCGTTCCCTGCGCACCGCTTCGTCGCGCCCCGGGTGGAATGTGTCCGCGCCGCGGGCCGGACCGTGCTGGCCTGCAACCTGTCCTGGTCCCCCGGCATGCAGCCCAACGCGGCGCTCGCCCGGCTTGCCGGCGACCTGCGGGCCTTGCGCCCGCCCGCGGCGACCGTTCCCAATTCGTTCCCGGCCATCGACCGCCGTCTCGACGAACCCTCCTTTCCGAAGTGGCGAAAAGGCGTTCAAAGCGTGCTGGAGGACTGCGCCCAAGGCACCCTCGCGAAGGTGGTCCTGGCCCGTAGGATCGCGCTCGACCTCGCGGCGCCGATCGACGCCTGCGCGCTGCTCGAGCGCCTGTCCGCCGACAGCAGGCCGTGCTTCGCCTTCCTTTTCCAGCCCGGCGGCGAAGAGGTCTTTCTGGGCGCGACCCCGGAGCTTCTCTACCGCCGCGCGGGCAGCGAACTCCGGGCCGAGGCTCTCGCCGGCTCGTGCGGCCGCGATCCGGACCCCGCGCGGGATGCCGCCCTCGGCGGCGCGTTCCTGCACAGCGTCAAGGAACTCGTCGAGCACCGCGTCGTGCGCGCGACGATCCAAGCCGACCTCCGCGAACTGTGCAGCGACTTGGCGCCCCCCGTGGGCGAGGAACTGGTCGTCCTGCCGCACCTGCGCCACCTCGTGACGCGCTTCCAGGGCGTTCTCGCTCCCGGCATCACGGACGGCGCGATCCTCGAGCGGCTCCACCCCACCGCGGCCGTCGGCGGCGACCCGCGCGCCGCGGCGCTGGACGCCATCGCCGAGTTGGAGAACTTCGACCGCGGGTGGTACGCGGCGCCCGTCGGGTGGCTTGCCCGAGACGCGGCCGAGTTCGCCGTCGCCATCCGCTCGGCGCACTGCGCCGGGGACCGGCTCACGCTTTTTGCGGGCGCCGGCATCGTGCCGGGTTCCGATCCCGCCGGCGAGTGGGAAGAAAACGAACGTAAGCTGGCTCCCTTCCTCAAGGCCCTCGACGGCAATGGCACCCGTTCCTGAACCGGCCGCCGGCGCGTGGGCCGCGTCGCTCGTCGCCACGCTGGGGCGCGCCGGCGTCGAGCGCTTCGTCATCTCGCCCGGATCGCGCTCGACGCCCCTGGCCGTCGCCGCCGCTCGGCAGCGCGGGGCGCGCTGCGTCGTCGCCCACGACGAGCGCGCCGCGGGCTTCTACGCCGCCGGGTACGGCCGCGCCGCCGGACGGCCCGCCGCGCTCATCTGCACCTCGGGAACCGCGGTCGCCAACTACCTGCCGGCCGTCATCGAGGCCTCCCAGGCCGACGTGCCCCTGATAGTTCTCTCGGCCGACCGGCCGCCCGAGCTGCGCGCCACGGGCGCCAACCAGACCATCGACCAACCCGACCTTTTCGGCCGCTACGTCCGCTGGCGCTTCGATTTGCCCTGCCCCGGGCCGGACACGCCGCCCGACACCGCGGCGCATGCCGCCGCGGCGGCCGTCGCCCACGCCGTCGCGCCGCCGGCCGGCCCCGTGCACCTGAACTGCATGTTCCGAGAGCCCCTGGCGCCCGGCGACCGGTGCGTCCCCGGCGCCGCTCGGCCCGCGCTCTACACGCGCGCCGACGTCATGCCGCCCGAGGCGGACGTCGCCGCGCTCGCGGAGCGGCTCGGCACGGCGCGCACGGGGGTCCTCGCGGTCGGACCGCTGCGCGGGCGGGAAGAGCGTGACGCCGCCGCCGCCCTGGCGCGCGCTCTCAGGTGGCCCGTCTTTGCGGACGCCGCCTCGGGCCTGCGGGCGGACTCGATCCCCGGCCTCATCCCCTTTTTCGACCTGGCGCTCCTGCCCTCCGGCGCCGCCGGACGCCTGGCGCCCGAGGTCGTCCTCCACGCCGGCGGCCGCATGACCTCGACGCGCTTTCTCGCCCTCGCCCGCGGGGCCGGGCATTACATCCACATCGCCGACTCGCCGCGGCGCCGCGACCCGGAGGGCATCGTCACGCTGCACGTCCAGGCATCGCTGGGCCGCCTGGCGGGCGCCCTGGCCGCCGCAATCCGGCCCGCCGCCGAGGGCGCCTATGCCGCGGAGCTGCGCCGGCTTTCGGAACGGGCCGAGGCCGCCGTCGACCGCGTCCTAGGCGACGAGCTCAGCGAGCCCGCCTGCGCCCGCCTCGTAGCCCGAAACCTTCCGGAAGGCCACGGCCTCTTTCTCGGGCGCAGCATGCCTGTTCGCGACATGGACATGTTCGGGCCGCCCTTGGCCGGACCCCGCGCGGTGGGCGTCAACTGGGGCGCGAGCGGCATCGACGGGACGATCGCCTCGGCGCTGGGCTTCGCGGACGGCAGCGACGCGCCGCTCACCCTTCTTGTGGGTGACATGGCGTTGCTCCACGACTTGAGCTCGCTCGCCCTGGTCGCCCGGCACCGGCAGCCGCTCACCCTCGTCCTGCTCAACAACGGCGGAGGGGGGATTTTCTCCTTTCTGCCTCTTGAGTCCTGCGCCGACCTCGTCGAGGAGTACTTCGCGGCGGCCCACGGGCTCGCCTTCAAGAGCGCCGCCGAGCTCTTCGGCCTTCCCTACGCGGCGCCCGCCGACCTGCCCGGGCTGCGGGCGGCCTACACCGCCGCGGCACAAGGACGGATGCCCGCGATCATCGAGGTCGCCGGCGACCGCGCGCGCAACCGCGATCTACACCGCCGCCTGTACGCGGCGGTCACGGAGGACCTGACATGAGCACCGTCGCCTGGACCGCCGCCGGGGACTTCGCCGACATTCTCTACCACAAGGCCGGCGGCATGGCCAAGATCACCATCAACCGGCCCGAGGTCAGGAACGCCTTTCGGCCCCTCACCGTCGAGGAGATGTCCGCCGCCCTGGCCGATGCCCGCGCCGATCCCGCCGTGGGCGTGGTCATCCTCTGCGGCCAGGGCACGGAGGCCTTCTGCGCCGGCGGCGACCAGAAAATCCGGGGCGATTCGGGCTACCGCGACGAAAAGGGCGTCCCGCGGCTCAACGTGCTGGACTTGCAGCGCCAAATCCGCGCCTGTCCCCTGCCGGTCATCGCCATGGTGGCGGGCTACGCCATCGGCGGCGGCAACGTGCTCGCCCTCCTGTGCGATCTCACCATCGCCGCCGACAACGCGGTGTTCGGCCAGACCGGGCCGCGCGTCGGCTCCTTCGACGGCGGTTACGGATCGGCCTACCTGGCCCGCGTCGTCGGCCAGAAGCGCGCCCGGGAGATCTGGTTCCTCTGCCGGCAATACACCGCGGCGCAGGCCCTCGCCATGGGGCTCGTCAACGCCGTCGTGCCGCTGGCCGACCTGGAGCGCGAGACCGTGGCCTGGGCCAGGGAGATCCTCGCCAACTCCCCCACCGCGATCCGCTGCCTCAAGGCCGCGCTCAACGCCGATTGCGACGGCCAAGCCGGGCTGCAGGAACTCGCCGGTTGCGCCACGATGCTGTACTACATGTCCGCCGAGGCGCGAGAGGGCCGCGACGCGTTTCTCGCCAAGCGCCCGCCGGATTTTTCCCCCTTCGGGCGCCAGCCGTGAGAACGCCGCCGGCGGCCGCCCTGCGCATCGACCGGGTCGAGCTCCGCGCCTACACGCTGCCCCTCGCGGCGCCGTTCCGCGCGCCGGACCGCGTCCACCGGGAGCGGCGGGGAATGCTCGTGCGCCTGATCGACGCCGCCGGGCGCGAGGCGTGGGGCGAGAGCGCGCCCTTTCCCGGACTGCGCGCGGAGCCCTTCGAGGCGGCCGCGGCGCAGCTCGCGGACGTGCTGCCGGAGCTCCGGGGCCGCGCGTTGCCCGCGGACCTGCCCGACCTGGCGGGCGGTTGCGCCCGTTGGCTCGGCGCGGGGCTGCTGCCCTCGGTGCGCTTCGGCTTGGAATCGGCGGCGCTGGGGCTCCTAGCCGCGGCGGCCGGCAAGCCTCTGCGCGCGCTTCTGGCTCCCGAGCCCGCACCACGCGTCCCCATCAACGCGCTCTTCGACGGATTCGAGCCCGACCTTCCGGCGCGGGCGGCCGCGTTGCGCGCCGCGGGCTTCCGCGCCTTCAAGCTCAAGGCCGGCCAGCGCGGCGCCGCCGCCGACATTGCGGCGGCGACGGAGCTGCGCGGCGTCCTCGGCGCCGGGCCGCTGATCCGCATCGATGCCAAGTGCGCCTGGCGGCTTCCGGAAGCCGTGGCCATCGGACGCGCCCTCGCGCCCCTCGGCATCGACTACATCGAGGAGCCCCTCGCGGATCGCCGCGATTTGGCGCCGTTCCATGCCGCGACGGGAATCGCCACGGCGCTGGACGAGAACCTCGCCCCATGCCTTGCCGGCGGCGCCGCGCCGCCCCGCGGCGTGCGCGCTTTCGTGATCAAGCCCGACCTCGTCGGGGGGCTGGAGGCCGCGGCGGAGCTCTGCCGCCGCGCCCGCGCCTGCGGCGCGACGCCCGTCATAAGCGCCACCTTCATGAGCGGCGTCGGGGTGCGCGTGCTGGCGGAATTCGCCGCCGCGCTGGCCCCGCCCGACGTGCCGATGGGACTGGGAACCTCGGCGTGGCTGGCCGAGGACCTGTACCCGATCCCCGTGGCGGGAGGACACATCGAGCTGGCCTCCCTGCCGCCCGAAATACGGTTGGCGGGCGCCGGCGGCCGGCCGCGCCTCGACCTTCGGCGGTGACCGCGTGGGCAGCTTCCCGCGGCCGCGCCTCCTCTTCGACCGGCCGCCGGAAACCCTGCGGAGCGCCTTCCTGATCACGGCCGGCGGCGCCTTCACGCTGGAAGACTGCCGTCTCTCTGCCGAGCGCGCCGCGCGCGCCCTCGCCGGCGCGGGCGTCGAACCGGGCCGGCGCGTCGCCGTGCGCGCCGCCGCCGCGCCCGAGGTCGTGGTTCTCTTCCTGGCCCTGTGGCGCGCGGGCGCGGTGGTCGTGCCCGTGAGTCCGCGCTGCCCGCCGCGGCAAATCGCAGCGCACCTGCTGGCGAGCGGTTGTTCGCTCGCGGTTTGCGACGCCGCCCATGGCGACCTTCCGCCCTCCGTCCGGGTGCTGCCCCTCGGGGAGATCGTCACCCTCGCCAAGGCGCGGGAGTTCTCGGAGGCGCCGACAGACCCGACTTCGCTGATTCCCGGGCCATGGCCCCGCGACGCGACGATCATCTTCACCTCGGGCAGCGCCGGGCCCAACAAGGCGGTGCTCCACTCCTTCGGCGCCCACTACGCCAACGCCGCCGGCGCGAACGCCCGGCTTCCCTTCGGGCCCGGCGATGTCTGGCTCCTGGCGCTCCCGCTGGACCGCGTCGGCGGCCTGGCGCCGATCTTCCGCGCCCTGGCGGGCGGCGGCGCCGTGGCCTGCGGCCCGGCGGGCGCGCCGCTGGAGGCGCTGGTCGCGATGTTCCCCGCGACGCACCTCTCGCTGGTTCCCACGCAGTTGCTGCGCCTGTGCGGGAATCCCGGCGCCGCCGCCCGCCTCGCCGCCATGCGCGCCGTGCTCGTGGGCGGCGCCGCCGCGTCCGCCGCGCTCCTGGCCGAGGCCCGCGCGCGGGGCATTCCCGCCCTGGTCACCTACGGCTCCACCGAGATGGCCTCGCAGATCGCCACCGCCGATGCCTCCGCTCCCGGCCGCCCGCGAGTGCTGCCCTATCGCCGCGTCACAACGGCGCCCGACGGCGAAATCCTCGTCCGCGGGCTTCCCTTGTGCCGGGGCTACGTGCGCGGCGCCGGCCTGGAGCCGGTCCGCACGCCCGACGGCTGGTTCCCTACCGGCGACCTCGGCACGGTGGACGGGGAAGGACATTGCGCTATCGCGGGAAGGAAGGACGCCATGTTCATCTCCGGGGGCGAAAACATCCGCCCCGAGGAGATCGAGCAGGCTCTCATGGAAGCGCCGGGAGTCACCAGGGCCCTCGTCGTGCCTCTCGCCGATCCTGAGTTCGGACACCGGCCCGTCGCCTTCGTCGCGGCCGCGCGCCTCGACGACGAGGCGCTCCGCGAGTTCCTCCGGACGCGCCTGGCGCGCTTCAAGATCCCCCGCAGGTTTCTGCCTTGGCCCGCCGGCGCCGGCCCGGGCGACGAAAAGGCCGCGCGGGCCGAGTTCGCCCGCCGGGCGGCGGAGCTGCTCGCCGGCGAAGAAGCGGGAAGCGGCTGACTTCCGCGGCCGCTCGGGGCGCGCCCCGCGCGGCCGCGCCCGCCCTCAGGAGCCCAGCGCTTCGAGCGCCGCCCGCACCTCTTCCGGCACCGGAATCGCCGCGCCCGTCGCCCTGTCGACGGAGGCGTGGACGATGCGCGCGCGGCAGACTTCGCGCCCCTCGCCATCGACGAAGCGGTAGGCCAGCGTGAAGGACCTCGCGCCCACGCGCTCGCAGGTCATGCACACCGTCACGCCGTCGCCGGCGCCCGCGGGCCTGGCGAAATCCGCCTCCGCGTGCACGACGGGGAGCAGGTAGGCGGCGCCGGCCAGCAGGCGGTCGACCCCGAGCCCCGCGCGGGCGGCGAAGGCCTCGAAGGCGTCGTGAGCCAGGAAGAAGACGTGGCCGAAAAAAAGTCTTCCGGCCGCATCGGTGTGATACAGCTTGATCGCCGTCGCATGCGTGAACATAGGGCCTACTCCGGGGCGCCTCCCCCGCGGCGGCGCGAGGGCTCGCGCCGGGCGCGGCGATGCCGCACAATAAGGCTCGTGCCGGTGGATCCATGGTACCGTGCCCCGGCCCCGGCGGCCAGGGCGAAGGAGCGCCCGTGAAGCGCAGCGTGTGCCTCGTCGTCTTCGCCGTCCTCGCCTTCGCGCTCTGCGGCGCGGGCAGCGCGCTCGTCGCCGCCCGCTCGGGCTCAGGCGGGCGTCCGGCGCCCGAACGCCCGGCGCTGCGCATCATCTCCCTCGCCCCCAGCGTGACGGAGATCCTCTTCGCGGTCGGTGCCGGCGGCCGCATCGTCGGAGCCACCGATTACTGCGCGCTCCCGCCCCAGGCCGCCTCGATTCCCCGCCTGGGCGGCCTCATCGACCCGAACTTCGAGGCCATGCTCGCGGTGGCGCCGGACCTGGCGGTGATGCCGACTTCGCACGCCGACGCCGCCCGCGCGCTGGCGAGCCTCGGAATTCCCGCGCTCATCGTCGACCACGCGTCGATCGGCGGCATCATCGAATCCGTCGAATCCATCGGGGGCGCCGCCGGGGCGCGGCCCGCCGCCGCGCGCCTCGCCGCCGAAATCCGCGCGCGCCTCGAGCGCGTCGAGCGCATCGCCCGCGAACGGCCCCGCGTGCGCGCGTTGCTCTGCATCGACCGGCCCGCGGGGCGTATCGCGGAGGTCTGCATCGCCGGCAAGGACGGCTTTTACGACGCGCTGCTCGCCTTGGCCGGCGGGCGCAACGTGTACGAAGCCGCCGCGCCGCTTTTCCCCCTCCTGGGCGCCGAGAGCATCGTCAAGCTCGACCCCGAGGTCATCATCGAATTCCGGGCGGCGGCCCCCGCCGGCGAGAGCGACGCCGCCGTGCGCTCCGACTGGCAGTCGCTGCGCGCCGTGTCCGCGGCCCGCGCGGGCCGCATTTACATCTTCCGCGAACCTTTCATGATGATTCCGGGGCCGCGCATCGCGGCAATCGCCGAGCGCCTCTTGGCGGCGATCCACCCCGAGGCGGACGCCGCGCAGCCATGAACGCCGCCCTGGCCATCGCCGATCTGCGCGTGCACGCCGGAGACCGCGCCGTTCTGGACGGCGTCACATTGACGGCCGGCGAGGGCGAGCACATCTCCGTCGTCGGACCGAACGGCGCCGGCAAGACGACCCTGCTCCGATGCCTCATTCGCGCCTGCCGCCCCGCGTCGGGAAGCATCAGGGTCTTCGGCAAGGACCTGGGCGCCTATAAGCCCAAGGAACTGGCGCGCCTGGTGGGCTACGTCCCCCAGGGGGACCGCTCCCTCGCCCCCTTCACCGTGCGCGAGTTCGTGATGATGGGGCGCTATCCCTACTTGCGCGCCTTCAGCCCGCCGGCGTCCTCGGATCGCGACGCCGTGGAGCGCGCCCTGGCCGACACCGGCATGGAGCCTTTCGCCGAGCGCGCCATGCCGACCCTGAGCGGCGGCGAGTGCCAGAAGGCCTTCATCGCCGCGGCGCTGGCTCAGGAGCCGCGGATTCTGCTCCTCGACGAACCGACCACGTTCCTCGATCCGGGGTACCAGGACGAGGTGGCGCGCCTGCTCACCCGCGTGACCCGCGAGCGGGGCGCGACGGTCGTCGCCGTCACCCACGATATCAATGCCGCCGCCCTGGCCAGCGCGCGCATCTTCGCCCTGGGGGCCGGCACGGTCGTGTACGCCGGATCCGCGCGCGCCTTCATGGACAACGCGGTGCTCGCGCGCGTGTACGGCCGCGAATTCCTGTTGGCGCCCCACCCCCGGACGGGCACGCCGCTCATCGTGCCGGAGGCCCCTCCATGGGCGCCGTGAATCCCGGCCGGAGGCTCGCCGTGCTCGCGGTTTGCGCCCTGGCCGTCGCCCTCGCCGCGCCGTGGATCGGCTACGGCGCCACGCCGCCGGCCGCCGCGTTCGCGCCTTTCTCGGGCACCGCCGACGCCGAGATCTTCTGGCGCTTCCGCGTGCCGCGCGTCCTGTTGGGATTTCTCGCCGGCGCCGGACTGGCCGCCGCGGGGGCGGCCTTCCAGGCCATGTTTCGCAACCCCCTGGCTACGCCGTTCACCCTGGGGGTTTCCAGCGGCGCCGCCTTCGGCGCGGCGCTGTCCATTCAGCTCGGCCTCCCGGCGGCGATTCTGTGGCTCCCCGGCGGCGCCGTCTGCGCCCTGGCCGGCGCGTTGCTCGCGATCCTCATCGTCTACGGCCTGGCGCGCAGCCATCCGGAGCGCTCCATCGCCGTGCTCCTTCTGGCGGGCGTCGCCCTCAGCTTTTTCTTCTCCAGCCTGCTGCTCTTCCTGCATTACCTCGCCGATTTTACCCGCTCCTTCCTGATCGTAAGATGGCTCATGGGCGGCCTGCAGAAGACCGACGGCTTCGCGGGAGTCCTCGCGCTGGCGCCCTTCGTGGCATCGGGCAGCGCCATCATCCTGGCTTTCACCCACGAGTTGAATCTGCTTGCCACGGGCGAAGACCTGGCGGCAAGCCGCGGCGTCGGCGTGAGGCGCGTCCAGGCCGTGCTGTTCTTCGCCGTCTCCCTCATGGTGGGCGGCATCGTGGCGCTCTGCGGGCCGATCGGCTTCGTCGGCATGATGGTCCCCCACATGTGCCGCCTGGCCGTCAGCCCCAACAACCGGCTGCTGGTGCCGGCGTCGCTGCTTGCCGGCGGCGCCTTTCTGGCGGCTTGCGACGCTTTCGCGCGGACGATCATCGCGCCGGCGGAAATACCCGTCGGCGTCATCACGGCGCTCCTCGGCGGCCCGTTCTTCCTGTGGCTCCTGGCCGGCCGGCGGCGCCGGGATCGCGTCCCTGGGGAGGATCCGGCATGAACGAACCCGAGCGGCGGCCGGCGGCGTGGGAACGCGGCTACGTGCACCTTTACACCGGCGACGGCAAAGGCAAGACCAGCGCCGCGCTCGGCCTGGCGCTCAGGGCCGCCGGCGCCGGGCTGCCCGTTTTTATCGCGCAATTCGCCAAGGGGCGCCCCTCGGCGGAGCGCGCGGCGCTAGCGCGTCTCGCGCCGCTGGTCGAGGTGCGCCCCTTCGGGCGGCCGGGCTTCGTCACGGGCGCGCCCGCCCCCGAGGACATCGCCGCGGCGCGGGAAGGCCTTGACTGCGCGCGGAGCGTCCTGGCCGAAGGGCGCCGGCGGGTGGTGATCCTGGACGAGGCCGCGACCGCCGCCGCGCTCGGGCTGCTCGACGTCGAGGCGCTGTTGGCGCTCATCGACGCCAAACCCCCCGGCGTCGAACTCGTCATCACCGGCCGGAACGCCGACGAACGCCTCGCCGCCCGCGCCGATCTGGTGACGGAGATGCGCGCCGTCAAGCATTACTTCGCGGCGGGCGTGCCCGCGCGGGAGGGCATCGAGTTCTGACGCGGACCGCGCGGCCGAAGCCTCGCGGCGCAAATCGGCGCCTCGCGGGAGCGCCTAGGGCGCACCCCGCCCTTTGCGCCTCCGGCTCCCTTCAAGCGGCGACTTTACCGCCGAGCCGTTTCTCGACGAACAGGTAGACCGCCGGCAGGACGATCAAAGTCAGCAGCGTCGAGGTCACCAGGCCGCCCATCACGACGACGGCCAGGGGCTTCTGGATCTCCACCCCCGCCCCGGTGGAGTAAATCATCGGGAGGTGGCCGATGAAACTCGTGAGCGCCGTCATGACCAGGGGCCGGAAGCGCACGTCGCACCCGGTGCGCACCGCCTCGGCGAGGGGCGCGCCCGCCTGCCGCAACTGCCGGAAGTAAGCGGCGAGCACGACGCCGTTCTGAACGGCGATGCCCAGAAGCACGATGCAGGCCACCGCCGCCGAGACCGAGAGCGGCAGGCCGAAAGCCGCCGCCGCGAACACGCCCCCCACGAGCGCGAAGGGCAGGTTCAAAAGGACGAGCAGCGAATGGCGCACCGAACCCAGCGCCAGGAAAAGGAGGACGAAGATCAGGAGCAGCGCCACGGGCACCACGATGGCGAGCTGCCCCATGGCGCGCATCTGGTTCTCGAACTGCCCGCCGTATTCCAGGAAATACCCCGGCGGGAGCGCCGCCGTGATGGGCGCCACCGCGCGCTCCACGTCTCGGACGAAGGAGCCTAGATCGCGCCCGCCGACGTTACATTCCACGACCACCCGCCGGACGCCGTTCTCGCGGCTGATTTGTCCGGGCTGCTCGACCCGCTCGAGGCGCGCGAGCTGGCCCAGCGGCACCCGCCGGCCGTTGGGCGCGACCACGAGGATGCGCTCGATCGCCGCCGCGTCGCTCCGCGCCTCGGGCGCGAACCGCACGGCGACGGCGACGCGGCGCTGCCCCTCGATGAGCGTCGTCGCCTCGACGCCCGCCGCGCCGATCTCGATCGCCGCGTTGATGTCCGCGATCCTGATGCCGTGGCGGGCGGCCGCCTCGCGGTCGATGACGGCGTCCAACTGGGTCATGCCCGCGATCTGCTCGACCTTGACATCCCGGGCGCCCGCGACGCCCGCCATCGCCCCGGCGATGGCTTGGGCCTGCTCGGCCAGGGTCGCGAAGTCCTCGCCGAACACCTTCACCGCGAGATCGCTCTTGACGCCCGACACCAGCTCGTTCACCCGTAGGGCGATAGGCTGCGAAAACGAGAGCCGCAGCCCCGGGACGGCCTCCAGCTCGGTCCTGATCGCCGCGACCAGCGCGGCCTTGTCCCGGCCGCCGGTCCAGGAGCGCCGCGGTTTCAGCATGATCAAGATGTCCGTCTGCTCCGGCCCCATGGGATCCTCGGAGACCTCGGCGCGGCCCGTCTTGGACACCACCGTCTCGACCTCGGGGAACTTCCGCAGGCGGGATTCGATGAAATCGCTTACCCGGACGGCGCCGTCGAGGGCGGCGTTCGGCAGCCTGACCGCGTTGATCGCGATGGCGCCCTCGTCCAGGGAGGGCATGAACTCCGTCCCGATCATGGGCGCGACGGCGCAGGCCGCCGCGAGCACCACCGCCGAGACCGCCATGACCAAGCCCGGACGGGCGCAGGCCCCGTCCAGCAGCGCGAGATACCCGCTTCGAATGCGGCGCACGAAGGGAAATTCCCGCACGGCGCGGCGCGGGAGCAGCATCCGCCCCAAGGCCGGCATCGCCGTCAGCGCCACCGCGAGGGAGACCAGCAGCGCGATGAGCATCGTCGCGGCCAGGGGCGCGAACATCTTCCCCTCGATGTCTTGGAGCGTGAAGAGGGGCACCAGGATGATCGCGATGATCAACACCGAGAAAGCCGTCGGACGACCCACCTCCCCCGTCGCGGCCGCGACCAGGGCATCGGCGTCATCGCCCGCGCTCGATGACAGGACGCGGCGGCTGTTCTCGACGATGACGATGGAGGCGTCCACCACCATGCCCACCGAGAAGGCCAGCCCTCCCAGGCTCATGAGGTTTGAGCTCAACCCGGTCCAGCCCATGACGATGAAGCTGGCCAGGAAAGTCAACGGAAGGGAGCATAGGACGACCAGCGCGGTTCGGAGCTCGGCCACGAAGAGAAAGAGAACCAGGATCACGAACACCGCGCCTTCCAGGAGCGCGTTCCTCACCGTGGCGATACAGGCCTCGATCAGCGACGTGCGGTCGTAGAAAACGTCGATCCGCGCGCCCTCGGGCAGCGCGCCGCCGATGCGCCGGACCGCCTCCTTGACCCGGTCGACGACCTCGCGGGAGTTCGCGCCCTTGAGCATGATGACCATGCCCGCCACCGTCTCGCCCCGGCCGTCGCGGGTGACCGCGCCCTGCCGCGGCGCGGCGCCGATGACCACATCGGCCACATCGCGGACGTAGACCGGCGTGCCCCCGGCGTCCTTGAGGACGATGCGCTCGATATCGGGTATATCGCGCAGCAGCCCCACGCCGCGGAGGTACACCTGCTCCCACCCCTCGACGATGACGCCGCCGGCGGCGTTGGCATTGCCGCGCTCGACGGCCTCCACGACCTCCCGCGGCGCCACGCCGTACTTGAGCAGCTTGGCGGGATCGAGCAGCACCTGGTACTGCTTCACCGCGCCGCCGAAGCTGTTGACCTCGTTCACCCCCGCCAGCGGCTTCAGGCGCGGCGCCACCAGCCAGTCCTGCAGACTCCTGAGCTCCATGAGATCGTGCCGGTCGCTCTCCAGCGTGTACTGGAAGATCTCGCCCAAACCCGTCGAAATCGGCCCGAGCTCCGGCTCCAAGCCGGGCGGAAGGTTCGCGCGCGCCACCTCCAGGCGCTCGAACACCACCTGGCGCGTCCAGTAGGTGTCCGCGCCATCCTCGAAGACGATCACCACTTGCGACAGTTCGGCGCGGGAGAGGGAGCGCACCTGCCTGACCTTGGGCAGCCCCCGCATGGCGAGCTCGATGGGAAAGCTCACGCGCTCCTCGACGTCCACCGCCGCGAGCCCCGGCGCCGGCGTCAGGATCATCACCTGGACGTTCGTGACGTCGGGAAAGGCATCGATGGGCAGCAACGTCCACGCGACGAACCCTCCCGCGGCCACGCCCCCGGCGGCCATGATCACGAGCAGCCGATGCGCGAGCAGCGCGCGCGTCATGCGCTCGATCATCGTCGTCTCCTAGTCGGCGCAGCCCGCGCCCATCTTCTCGCGCAGCACGTCGGACTTGAGCAGAAACGCGCCGCCCGCCACCACCTCGGTTCCGGCCTCGACCCCCTGGAGGATCTCGACCTTCCCCCCCAACGCGCGCCCCTTCACCACCGGCCGCCGGACGTAGTAATCATCCTTCAGGCGCACGAAGACGAAGGCCGCGCCATCGTCCTCGAGCACCGCCTCGGCCGGGGCCGCGAGGGTGTCGCCCCGGGCGGGGATCGGCGCCTCCACGCGGCAGAACATCCCCGGCCGCAGGAGCCGCTCGGGGTTCGCCACCGAGATGCGCGCCTTCACCGTGCGCGTCGTCTCATCCATGATCGCGGCCACGTAGTCGCAGGCGCCCTGGAACGCGCGGCCCGGAAAAGCCTCGACCGTCACCGTCACGCCCGCTCCTCGGCCGCCGGCGGCAAGGGCGAGCATCCCCTCCAGATCGCGCTCGTAGACATCGGCCCACACCCACACGGTGCGCAGATCGGCGATGAGCATCACGCTTTCGCCGGGCTCGACCAGTTCACCGGGAACCGCGTGCTTGTTGAGCACAGTCCCGGCCAGGGGCGCCCGTACGATCACCCGGGGCGGAAGCGGCGGCGGGGCGCTCAAGGGATCCGCCGCGCCGGCCGCCTCGAGGGACACGCCGAGGACCGCAAGGGCGTGGGCCTCGGCGGCGACGGCGGCCTGCTCGCGTTCCAACTCGGTCCGCGCGGCGATGAGGGCGTGCTCCGGCGACACGCCTCGGGCAAAGAGGCTCTCCTCGCGTTCGACGGTTTTGCGGGCCAGGGCCAGCAACGCGCGGCTCTTCGTCCAGGCCGCGAAGGCCTGGCCGATCTCCGCGCTCTCGACGGCGAAGAGCTCGACGCCCTCCGCCGCCTCGGCGCCCAGGTCGATGGACACCTTCGCAATCACGCCGCGCACCCGGGAACTGACATGCACCGCGGTGTTCTCGTTGAGCGCCACGACGCCGGTCAGCACCAGAGTTTCCGCCGGAGCGCCCTTGGCGACCCGGGCTATGCGCACCAGCGGCCGCGGCCCGGAGAGCAGCGCCGCCGGCACCTTGACGACGCCCACCTCGTACCGGCAGAGATCGCACTGGTAGGCCGGGATTTCGTGTTCGCACTTCTGGGCGAGCACCGCTTCGAGAGACAGCGGCGCGCCGGCCGAATCCCCGTCCTGGGGACAGGGCTCGCCGCAGGCCGTGGCGCAATCCCGCTCCGCCGGCTCGCCCCCCGCGAAAAAGATCCACCGCACGGGCCACCAGGCAACGGCGGCAATAACGACGACCGTGGCCGCAAGGGCGAAGAGTTTGGTTCTTGCCATTGCGTTCTCACTCTCCCTTCGCGGACGCGGCCGGCGGCGTTCCCGCCAGGTACTCAATGTCCGCCCAAGCCTCGGCAACCTGCAGCAGGGCGGCGACATGCTCCCGGCGGGCCCGCAGCAGCTTGTCCTCCGCCGTCAAAAGGTCGCGGCAACCCTGCATGCGCTGCGCGTACGCCTCGCGGGCCGCCTCCAAGGCCGCCTCCGCCGCGGGCAGGATGTCCCGCTCGTAGGCATCCCGCTTTTCGCCGGCGACGCGCAGCGCCGCAACGGCCCGCGCCAGCGCCCGCACCAGCGCCTGGGCCCGCGCGGCGCGCTGCGCTTCCGCGCCGGCCAGGCGCGCCTCCGCTTCGCGGATGCGCCCGCGGTTGCGGTCAAAGACCGGCAGCGGCACGCCGATTCCCGCGACGAACGTGTCGACGTTCTCGGCCTCCAGGCGCCGGTAGCCCGCGCTGAGGGTCACGTTCGGGATGCGCTGCGCGCGCTCCAGCTCACGGAGCGACTCCAAGGCTCCAACCTCGGCTTCCGCGCGCCGCATCTCCGGATGCCGGTCGAGGCGGGCGCGCAGCGTCTCGAAGGGCTCCGGCGCGGCGTCGATCTTGAGGACGCCCTCGGCGCGGGTGAATTTCGCCTCCGTTCCGCCCCACAGCGCGGCCAACGCCGCGCGCGCGAGGCCGACCTCCTCTTGCGCCGCGAAGAGCTCGCTCCGCGCCGAGGCCAATGCCATGCGCGCGCTCGCCTCCTCCAAGGCGGCCGCGGCGCCCGCTTGGACCGCCCTCGCGATCGCGTCCCGGGTTCCTTCGGCGATCGTCACCCCTTCGTCGGCCAGTTCCAGGCATTCCTGCGCCGCGAGCACGCGGGCGAAGGCGCACGCGACGCGGCGGCGAACTTCGCGCCGCTGCGTTTCGTAGTCCCAGCCCGCGGCGGCCTGCTCCCCGGCGGCCGCCTCCATGCGCAGCGCCCGCTTGCCGCCCAGCTCGATCTCCTGGCTCAGGAGCGCCGTTAGCTCCGCCCGCGACAGCCCGGGCCGATCCGCGCCGAATTCCTCCAACTCGATTTCGGCAACGGGATTGGGCCGCGCCCCGGCTTGATCCGCACGCCCCTCCGCGGCGCGGGCCTCCCACACCGAGGAAGTCAAATCGGGATTGGCGCCCAGCGCCAGGGCGACAGCCTCCGACGCGCTGAGGACGCCCGCGGGCTCCTCCATCGCAACGGGCGGGGAGCTCAGCGCCGCTTCGTACGAACGCCGCGAGGGGCCTTCGTCTCCGACCGCTCCGGCGCCGACCGCGCCGCCGGCGCAACCCATGATTCCCGCGGCGGCGCAGAACACGCACAGTATTCGCACGGGCAACTCTCTAATGGCCTCCTCGGCTTCGCTGAACGCGCGGCGCGCCGCTCTCCTTCGGAGGCGCGGTCAAAACCGGGCGAGAACAATACTCTAGTGATAATATAGGCTTACTGGCAGCAAATGTCAAGCGCTCTTGTCAGACCCGGCGGCGGCTTGCTACACTGACGCCTCGCGTCCCCGAACCCGCGGCGCGGCGAAAGGAACTGCCATGTCCGAGAGCGCCCTCCCCAAGCTCAAGTGGTACCAGGGCTTGACGAAATATCACTGGTGGGTCCTCTTGGTCGCCGTCCTGAGCTGGACGTTCGACTGCATGGATCAGCGCATCTTCGTCCTGTCCCGGGTGCCGGCCGTGAGGGAGCTGATCCGCTGGGAGGAGCGCCGCGGCCCTCTGGCGGCCGAGTTGCTGCCCGCCATCCGCGCCGAGGTCGCCAAAGAAGCCGCGGCCGGCGCCAACGCCCCTGAAGAAGCCGCCGCCGAGACCGACCGGCGCCTGGAGGCGCGGCTGGAAGCGCTCCGCGCCGAGAAATGCGACAAGTTCGGCGATGTTTTCACCGCGCTGATGATCCTCGGCTGGGCGGTCGGGGGCGCCTTCTTCGGCATCTACGGCGACAAGTGGGGGCGCGTCAGGACCCTCTCCGTCGCGATTTCGGTGTATTCCGTCTTCACGGGCCTTTCGGGCCTGGCGGCCGGGCTTGCGGATTTCTGCCTCTACCGCTTCCTCATGGGCTGCGGCATCGGCGGCGCCTTCGCCACCGCGGCCAGCCTCATCGCCGAAACCATGCCCGAGCACTCCCGCGCCTTCGCCCTCGGCCTTTTCCAGGCCTTGTCGGCGGTCGGCAATCTCACCGGCTCGGCCATCGCGCGTTTCCTCGTGTCGCCCGAGGTGCCCACGACGCTCTGGGGCCTGATTGGCGGCGACGGCGTTTCGGGGTGGCGCGTTTTGTTCATGATCGGCGTCCTGCCGGCGATTCTCGTCGTCCTCATCTTCCGCACCGTCAAGGAGCCGGAGGCGTGGCAGGCCGCCCGCAAGACCGCGGCGGAAAACATCGACCGCCAGCTTGGCGACCTCAAGGGCCTCTTCACGACGCCCCGCTGGCGGCGCAACACCCTCGTGGGCCTGGCGCTGGCTCTCGTCGGCGTCACCGGCCTTTGGGGCGTCGGCTTCTACACCCCCGAGCTCATCGATTCCGCGCTGGGAGATCTGCCCCGCGAGGAGCTCGGCAACGTCAAGGCCATGGGCATGCTGCTCCAGGACGTCGGCGCCTTCTTCGGCATGCTCGCCTTCACTTGGATCGCGACGCGCATGGGCCGGCGCCTCGCCTTCGGGAGCGCCTTCGTGTGCTGTTGGATCGTCGTCTCGGCGGTCTTCCTCCTACTGGACGAACGCTGGCACGCGTACGCCATGCTCCCCTTCCTAGGTTTCGTGACGCTCAGCCTCTTCGGGGGCTATTCGATCTACTTCCCTGAGATCTACCCCACGCGCCTGCGGAGCACCGGGACCGGGTTCTGCTACAATGTGGGCCGCGTGGTCGCCGCCGTCTTTATCCTCTTCAAGATCCCGATCAGGAACTTGTTCGACGGCCTGGGCTTCCAGCAGCCCTTCCGCTCGGTCTCGCTCGTTCTGGCCCTCGTCTACCTCGCGGGTCTCATCGTGCTCTTCTGGGCCCCCGAGACCAAGGGCAGGCCCCTGCCGACGGACGATTGACCCGCGCCCGGCGCCACGCGCCGGCGGGCCGATAAACCGCATTGCCGCGGACGCGCCGGCGCCGTCTTTGCGCCTCCTTCGGGGCAGTCTTATACTTCTCCAGGCCGAAGCGGCGCGCGCCCCGCGGGCGCGGGCCGCGGGGCGCGCCCTATCCGTGACCGGCCACGTTCGGAGGGATGCCACGTGCTTACCGTCGCCGAGACCACCGTCCGCAACTGGGAGCGCCGCAGGCTGGCCGCGGAAGCCCGCGCGCGGGGCATCTCCGTCGCCCAGCTCGCCGGCGAGGAGCGGCGCGAGCGTCTGGCGGGCGAGCTGGCCGCGCTGATCGCGCGCCGCCTGCCGGCTCGGCTCGGCGCGACGATCGCTGCGCCCTCCGCGCCTGCGCCGCCGCCCGTGGCACCGCCCGCGCCGCCGCCTCCGGCGCAACCGGCCCCGCCCCTGCAGGAGCGGCAGCCGTCCGCCAAGGCGGCTGTCAACGACATCCCCGCGATGGTCCATCACATCCAGAGTCTGCACTACAGGTAGGAGCTATGTCGCGCGCGCGAATTTTGATCATCGACGACGAGGACGTGCTCTGCGAGACGATGCGCCTCTGTCTGGAGAGCGAAGGCTATGAGGTGAAGACCGCCAACACGGTGGAAGCCGGCCTGCAGCGTCTTCAGGCCCAGGAATTCGACGTCATCATCCTGGACGTCCTCATTCCCGGCGCGGACGGACCGCGGTTCATCGGCCGCCTCCGCCAGCAGCGCGTGGCGGCCGAGATTCTCGTGGCCACCAGCGCAAGCAGCCACGAAATCGCCGAGGAAGCCGTCCGCCAAGGCGCCTTCGATCTGCTGCGCAAGCCGATCCTCAACCTGAGGGATAAGCTCCTTCGCAGCGTCGACAACGCGGTCGAGCGCCACACGCTCAAGGCGGACCTGGCGGCGGCGAACGCCCGCCGCCGGCTGCTCGAGCGCCGCCTCAACGAACTCTGCCAGTTCAGCCGCGCGATTCTGCGCGCCGAGGGCGTCGAGGAGCTCCTCGGCACCCTGGAAGCGGCCGTCGGGACCCTGTACCGGCCCTCGCCCCACGCGCTCTTCCGAGCCGAGGCCGATGTCTTCGTCCAGATCGGCGTGCGCGACGGCCTGCGCCTACCCCTCTTCGAGGACACGAGCCAGGTCTTCTACGCCGGCGATCCGGCGCTGCCCTTCCCGCCCGCGGCCGGCGTGTTTCCGCTCCTGTGCGGCGCGCGCCTGCTGGGCGCCTTCGCCATCGGCGGCCTCGGCGAGAAAGACTCGGAGGAAATCGTGCCCCTCCTCGCGCTGCTGCCCGTTCTCGCCTGCCAGATCCTCGCCCTGCAAACGCCCGAGACCGTGCGCACCTCGGCCTCAGCGCCAGCCGCCGGCGGGCGCTGATTCGTTGCCTCCGCCGCCCGCCGCCGCTATAATCCGCCGCTTGGAGCCCGGCGCGGAAACCCGGTCCGGCCGGCGACGGCTCCGAGGGAGAAGGCATGGATGCACGGTGTTGCCTCATCGCGATTGCGCTCGCCGCGGCGGCATCCTGGATTCACGGCCAACAACGCGCCCGCGTGTTCTTCCCCGTCGATGACAATCTCCAAACGCTCGGAGAGGAGATCGAGGATCTGGTCGCCGCCGAAAACTTCACGGCGGCGCGCGACCGCCTGAACGAGCTTCTGGCCGCGCTGTCCCCCGAGACGATTCCCGGCCCCGTGGCGCGCGCGTCCACCCACGCGGCATCGCCCTGGGAAATCATCGGCGCCGCGTGGCCGCGGCTTCCCGAGAGTCTACGCGGCGAACTGCGCCAGAAGATCGAGCAGCGCCTGGCCCGCGGCGGCGCGTCGCTGGCCATGCATGTCTGCGAGGTCGTCCCCGACGCCGCGCTTCGCGCCGCGTCGGCGCTTCCGCTGGCGCTCCGGTGCCTGGAGGAGGGGCGCTTCGCCGAAGCCGAGCGCTGCGCGGCCCTGGCGGAGGACGCGGGAGCCTCCGCCGCGGCGTCTCGCGTGCGCGCCATGGCCGAGCGGTTTCTGCGCCCCGACGCTCCCCCCGCCGCCCCCTCGGCGGACCCGGAGATCGACCGCATCCGCGAGCGTCTCCTGGCCGAGAACGAGGCGGCGCGCCACGGAACCCGCAAGCACGGTCCCTGGATCGACGCCGGCGCGCCGATCATGCCGGGGTCGCTGGCCGCGCGCCACGTCTTTCCGCATCGCGTGTCCGCCTATAAGAGCGCGATCAACGCCGCCTTTCCCGCCATCGTGGACACGCTGATCTACGCCTTCAACGGCGAGACCGTCGCGGCCCTGATGCGCGACTCGCCGGCGCCTCTCTGGACCCGCCCGTGGCCCGGCGCCGGACGCGAGCTCCGCAACACGCTGCTGGCGCCGGCGGCGGACGGCGAGCGCGTTTTTATCGCGAGCGCGGGCGTGGTGGCGGCCTTCGCCCGCAAGGACGGCGCGCCGCTGTGGACGCGGTTCGTTCAGACGGATGCCGCCGGCTCGCCCGCGTGGGCGTCGGCCGCCCCCGCCGCGCCGCCCGCGGTGCACCTGACGCCGCCCTTGTGCGCCGCGGGCAAGGTGTTCGTTGGGATCAACCTGCCCGCGCGGCAGCATATCACGGCCCACGTCGCCGCCTTCGCCCCCGAAGACGGCGCCCTGCTCTGGACCGCGAAGGCCGGCACCATGGAAGGCGCCGACATCCTCGGGCTCGGGTCCTCGCCCCTGCCGCTCGCCTCGCACGGCGACCGGGTGTACTTCTGCCCGAACCTCGGGTTTCTGGCGGCGCTCGACGCGGAACGCGGCGCCGTTGCCTACCTCCGAACGTACACGCGGCTCGATCTCCTGGCCGGGGAATACGCGATCCGCGGCGACTCGCGCTGGCAACTCGCGCCCCTCGTCGTCTGGGACCGCATGCTCCTCGCGGCGCCCCAAGACTCGAGCGAACTGATCGGTTTCGATGCGCGCCAGGGCGGCATCCTGCTCAGGATCGCCCGCGAGGACGGCGGGTACTTCCTCGGGCCCTACCGGGACCGGCTGTTCGTCATCGGAGCCACGGTCCGGGCTCTGAGCATCCTCCCGGGAACCGCCGGCGAGACCCTCTTCAACATCGCCTTGCCCACGCCTCCCGCCGGACGCGGCCAAATCATCGACAACCTCCTCGCGGTGCCCTGCCGCGACCGCCTGGTCTTTCTCGCCCTCGACGACGGACGCGCGCTGTCGACCCACCTCTGGGAGGCGCAGCCGGGCGGCGGCAATATCGCGGCCGCGCCCTGGGGAATGGTCGTCGCGCACACCCAGGGAATCGACATCTATCGCGACATCAACGAGGACGCCGCCGAGATCGACACCATGCGCTCCGAGAACGACGTGCGCCGCCTCAAGCGCGCGCGCCTGGCCCTCAAGACCCGCGATTTCGCCACGGCCATCGGGGAACTCGCCTCCTTCCCCGCCCTCTCGGCGCCCTTCAGCACGCCCAGGGAGCTCGCGGAGCGCTCGCACGTCTGCCGCCTCATCGAGGCCTGGACGGCCATGGATATCCCGATCGCGACCAAGACCCAACTGTGCCGCGCCCGGGCCGAGATCGCGCCCACCGAGGCGGAAGCCCTGGCCGCGCTCCTGGCGGAAGGCGAGTTCCACGAGCTGGCCGGGGATGCGGCGCAGGCGCTGCGCGCCTACTACGGCGCCCTCGGCCACGCAGGAGACCTCGCCCTGCCCGTGGCGTGGGGACTGAGCGCCGACGCCGCGACATACCTCACCGAGCGCATCGCCGCCGTCCTCGCCAAACGCGAAGACCGCGAAGTCCTGCGCTCCGAATTCAACGCGGCGGCCCAGGTCCGCCTGCACAGCGCGCGGAAGGCCCGGCACCCCGACGCGCTGCGCGCCGTCCGCCGTTCCTGGCCCTTCACCGTCGCCGGCGAGCAGGCGCATCTGGACGCGGCGGAACTCTACCTCTCCAACCAGAACTCACCGGCGGCCGTCGAAATCCTGACGGAGTATCTCCGCGCCTACCCCGAGGGCAGGTTCGCGGCGGACGCCCTGGCGCTGCTGGGGCGGATCTACGAAAGCGCCGGGCAAACGGCGAAGGCGCGGGCCGCCTACGAGACTCTCGCCGCCGGGGCGGCCGGCGCCGCGCTGACGCTTCCGGGCGGCGCGCGCGTCGACGCCGCGGCGTGGGCCCGAGAGCGCGCCGCGGCCTGTCCGCCGGCGCAGGACGTCGATGACGAGGCCAGCCTGCGGCTCCCGCTCAAGATCGACTGGTTCACCCGGCGCGATCTCTTCGACCGGCCCGATGCCCTCAGGCTGCTCCCGGCCCAGTTAGATCCGGAGGCGCTGTGCGTCCTCGGCGAGGAGTTCCTCCGCGTCTACGACAAGAAGCTCGGCACTCTCAGGTACGCCGTGGAGACGCCCGCGCGCACCCTCGCCGCCGCCGTCGTCGGCGCGGGGCCGGCGCGCACCCTGGTCATCGCCGGGGCGCGGGAGATCCGGGGCGCGCCGTTCCACCGCGGCGAGCCCGAACGCTTCCGTCTGACCCTCGCCGCCCCGGACGAACCCGAGAGCTTCCTGCAGGACGTTCACTTCGGTCCCCATACATTCACGACGCTGGCGGGCACGGCGCTGCGCGCCTTCGATGCCGCGGGAACGCAGCTTTGGGAATGCACCCTCCCGTCCCGCGCCCGCGCGCCGTTGTGCGCCTGCGGGAACGCGCTGGCCGCCTTTGCCGCCTCCGGCGGCGCGATCTGGATCATCGATGCCGACACCGGCCGCCTGTCCGCGCAGCTCTCCTCGGAAACGGCCGACAAGCGGGTCTCGGCGCCGCCGATTCCCGCCGGGCCCGGCGAAGCTCTGGCCATCTATGGACGCGAGCTGTGCCTGGTGGACACGACCGCGGCGGCCGTCCGCTGGCGCCGGCGCCTGGACGATGTCGCCCCCGCCGAGGCGCGCTTCTTCCCCGACTCGCCGGAGACGCTCTTCGTGTGGGGCCGCACGCCGGCGCAAGGCTGGCGCCTCGAGATCATCGACCGCGCCCACGGAGGCACGCGCTGGCACAGGGACTTCCCCGGCGACGCGCCCATCCTCGACGTCGTGCCTTCGCGGGACGACGCGGTCGTCCTGTGCGGCGACACGGCGCGCAGCATGCTCGCGCTGCGCCACGAGGCGGGCGAGACCAAGGAGCTCTGGCGGCGGCGTCTCTACGACAGCTTCGACGCCGGCCTGCCGCTCATCATCGCCGGCGGGTCGGTCATGCACGGCGATCGCGAGGCGAATCGCGTCCTCGCCGTATCCCTGGCGCGCGGCAACATCCAGACCGAGGGGCTCTCGGCCGTGCGGCGCTTCCTCGCCGGACGCCGGCTGCGGGACTACGGCGCCGACCACGAGGCCCTGTACATCCTCGCGGACGGAGCTCTCGCGCGTTTCGTATTCCAGGACCTGTACCGGCCCCGCGTCACCAAGGAGGCCCTCGTCCTCGACGTCCTCGCCGCGGAACATGACCTCGCCGCCCAGTTTGCCCTCGGCCGCAGTCTCCTGACCGGCGGCGAACCGCACGCGGCGCTCGGATTCCTGAGCGGCATCCTGTGGGACCGCTGGCCGCTGCCCGCCCAGGCGGAACCCCTCTGGCAGCTTCTGGGGGCGGCGCAGGAGGAAAGCGCGCGCGCCGGGCGCGCCATGATCAGGTGCGCGCCCGCCCCGGCGGGCATCGAGATCGACGGCGTGCTCAACGAGGAATGGCCCCTCGCGACGGCCGTGACCCTCGACCGGCCGGCCTCAATCATGGCGGTGCAATCGCCCTCCGCCGGGGTGCCGCCGTGGTCCGGACCGAACGACCTGTCCGCCAAGTTCTTCTGCGCCTGGGACTCGGAATGCTTCTACTTCGCCCTTGACGTGCGGGACAACATCGTGCTCTTTCACGACAGCGAGGCCGCGGCCTGGGTCGGGGACTGCCTGATCATCGAGATCGACCCGGAGGGCGACGGCGGACTGTATGCCTCCCGCGGCGACCGCATGTTCACCCTCTTTCTCACCGTCCAGCCGCCGCAACCGAACCGGGCCGATGACAAGCCCCTCACGGGGCGCTACAAGCTCAAGGTGAGCGAGGACAACACGGGCGTCGTTTACGAATGCGCGGTGCGTTGGGACGATCTCGGCTTCGACGGCGTCTCCCGCGCCGCCGCGCCGGGAACGACCTTCGGGTTCAACCTGGTCGTGGTGGACGACGACACCGGCGCGGGCGCGCTCCAGGCGCTGTCGCTCAACGCGAGTCACGCGATGAGCGCGGCGCGTGACCGTGTCTGGGAGAGCTACGTTCCGGATTTCTTCCCGCGAATCGTCCTCGAGGACGGCGCCGGTGTTGCGCCGCGGCGCGAAAGCCGATAAGACGGCGCGGAGAGACTTGGCGGCGCCTCACGGCCGCGCGGCCGATACGGTAGGCAGCAATGGCACGCATCGTTCTGGAAGATGTCCACAAGAGCTTCAACGGCGCGCCCGTCCTGGCGGGCGTGACGCTCAGCATCGAGGACGGCGAGACGCTCGTCATCATCGGCCGCTCCGGCACGGGCAAGAGCGTCACGCTCAAGCACATTATCGGCTTGCTGGCTCCCGACCGGGGGCGTGTGCGGGTCTTCGGGCGCGACATCGCGACGCTCTCGCGCCGGGAGCTCCTGGCCATGCGCCTCAAGATCGGCTACCTGTTCCAGGGCGGCGCGCTCCTGAACTGGCTCACGGTGGCCGAGAACGTCGCCCTGCCCCTCCGGGAGCACCGCCACGAGCTCCAGGACTCCGAAATTGCGGAGATCGTGCGGCAGAAACTCGCCATCGTGGAGATGCTCCCCGCGCACGACAAATACCCCTCCGAGATCTCAGGCGGCATGCAGAAGCGCGCCGGACTCGCGCGCGCCATCGTCATGGACCCCGCGATCATCCTCTACGACGAGCCGACGAGTGGTTTGGATCCGGTCATGGCGAGCTCCATCAATCAGCTCGTCCGGCGCACGCAGCAGGTGACCGGCGCCACCCAACTCGTCGTCACTCACGACATGGCCAGCGCTTTCTCCATCGCCGACCGCATCGCCATGCTCTACCAGGGGCGCATCATCGCCGTCGGCACCCCCGACGAGATCAAGGAATGCGCGGACCCGGTGGTCGCGCAGTTCATCCGCGGGGACCCCGCGGGGCCGATAACGAACGGCGATGGCCCGCGGGGCTGCTCCAGCGAGGAGGACGACAATGCACATGCGGCGTGACTTCCTGGTCGGCGCGATTTTCCTCGGCGCCATCGTCGCCGTCGGCTACCTGACGGTGGTCATCAAGGGCTTCTCGGCGCTTGTCGGACCGCGACTGCCCCCCATCACCATCACCTTCCCCGACATCGCCGGACTGGAGGAGGGCGAGGAGGTCAGGGCCAAGGGGGTCAAGGTCGGCCAGGTGCAAGCCGTCGACTACCTGGACGAGGGCGCCGTGGCGGTCAGAATCGTGTTGTTCGCCGATCCGCGCCTCCGGCGGGATTGCAGCTTCCACATCCGGAGCAAGAGCCCGCTGGGCGGCAAGTACCTCGAGATCGACCCCGGCCGCGCCGCGGAGCCGGCCGAGGGCACGGCTTTCGCCGGAGAGTTCCCGAGCGACCTCTTCACCGAATTGGGAAAAGTGCTCGCGGAGAACCGCGAAGGCATCGCCGGCGCCATCGACAACCTCAACCACGCCACCGCCGCCCTCCGGGACGGCAAGGGCATCCTCGGCGCGCTGGTCTACGATACCCGCCTCAGGGACAATGCCCTCAGGATCGTCGCCGACCTCAAGGCCTCCGTGGCGGGCGAAAAGGAGAACCTCCTTGCGGCGATCCTGAGCGACGCGGAGCTGGCGCGCAACATCAAGGCCTCCATCGCCGAGATCAAGGACTCGCTGGCGCGGCGCGAAACGCCGCTGGGAGTGCTCCTGCACGACGAGGGCGCCGGCAAGGATCTGCGCGGCATGGTCGGCGACGCCGCGGCGCTGGCCCGCGACGTCCGCGCGGGCCGCGGCACCCTCGGCCTCCTTTTCAACGACGAAGCCCTCTACCGCACGGCGGTGGACGCCGCGGGCAGCGTCGCCGCCATCACGCAGGGCGACGGCGCCGTGGCCTATCTCCTCACCGACCCGGCGTCACGCATCCAGATCAAGGACATCGTCGCCTCGCTGCGCGGGACTCTCGGCGACATCAGCCAGGGCAAGGGAACCCTCGGCCGCCTGATCACGGACGTCGAGTTGTACGACCAGCTCCACGCCCTGATCGTCCAAATTCGGGAGGCGGTCGAAGATGCGCGGGAGCACGCCCCGGTGAACCAACTCGTCAACTTGGTGGGCGCGGTGTTCTGAGCGCCGATCCCCTGCCTCTCGAGCCCCGTGGGCCCGCGCACCGATAACAAGGGCAACCGCCGCGGCCGCAGCCCGTCCGCCGGCCCGGCCGGGGCGCCGGGTCTTGCCAACGGCGAGGCGCGTGGGTAAGCTGTGGGCGTGACGGAGCCCGATTCGGAGAAAGGCCAATGAAAGAGGAACTGCGCTACGACTGGGTCGATCTACTCAAAGCGCCGCGCATGGCGTTGAGCCTTCAGAAGATTTGGGTGGAGTTCCCCCCTCTGCTGGCCGGGTTCTGCTTCTACGGCCTCTGCACTTTCTTGGCCCTCAAGGCCGCGGGCCGGGAGGCGGGGCAGGGCCTCCTGCCCTGCATAGCCGCCGCTCAGGGCGCCGGCGTCCTGAGCTGGCTCCTTTGGCTGGTCGGGCTGGCGGGGCTCCTCGCCGCCGCGCTTTTCGCCGGGACGGCCGTGGCGCGCGCCGCGTACCTCGAGCTCAGGGGCGAAACGTTTTTCATCTACCGCGAGCTGTACGCCTTCGCGTTCAAGCACCTCAAGAGCGCCCTGTTGGGACCCCTGGGGATCTTCGCGGTCATCGCGGGCATCGCCCTGTGCGGCCTCATCGTCGGCCTCCTCGGGCGGATTCCCGGCATCGGCGTCATGATCGCCGTCGGCTTGAGCCCCGTTTGGCTCGGGGTGGCCTTCTTCATGGTTGTCCTCGCCTTGGTTCTGCTCTTCTCGATTGTGCTGGCGCCGGCGGTCGTCGCCACGGTCAAGGGCGATTTTTTCGAGGTCATCACCGAAACCTTCTCCATCACCTTCAGCCAGCTCGGCCGCATGGTCTGGTATCAGTTCGTGATCTTCGCCGCCGCGGCGGTGTCCGTCGCCGTCCTCGGCGCCCTGGTCAAAGCGGCCTTTTGCGTCATGAATGCAATTCTCTCGGCAGGCATGGGCGCCGACTACCTCACGGTCAAGGCCAAGGCGGCGGAGTTCCTCGCCGCGTGGTTTCTTCCTTCGCTGGACTTCACCGCCCAGAGCGAGGCCTCCGGCTGGCTCGGATTCTGGGGCGGCGTGCTGGCGGCCGTGGCGGCAGCGGCGGGATTCATCGTCGTTGCGTGCTACGGCATGGCCGTCCTGACCTCGGGCAATACGATCGGCTACGTCGTTCTCCACAAGATCAAGGACGAGGAGGATCTCCTGGAGCTTGAGGACGACGAGCAGGACGGGGCATCCGCCGCTCCGGGCGAACCTCCGGCGGCGGCGCCGGAGGAGAAACCGGCGGACGAGCCGCCGAACACGCCCCCGCCGGATCTCCCGCCGGCGGCGTCGTGATCGCCGGCTTACGCCTCCCTCGATCCGGCGCTGCAAGCCGAAAAAAAAAGGCTGCGACTCCGCAGCCTCGTTCCTCTGGTGACCCCAAGGAGATTTGAACTCCTGCTTCAGGGATGAGAGCCCTGCGTCCTAACCGGACTAGACGATGGGGCCGTGGCAGAGGGCCACTATAACCCATGCCCGCGGGGGATTCAATCCTCAAATGACCGTCGCGGCCCGGCGCGGCTCCTCAGGCCGGTTCCGCTTCTTTCTGCGCCTCCCGGCTGTGCTCGATCAGCTCTCGGATTCTCCGGACGAACCCGTGGTGGTCGAGGATCGGCTTGGTCACCAGGCCATCCGCGCTGCTGGCCGTCAAGAAACGTTCCGTGTCCCCCTGCATGACGTGCGCCGTGGCGAGCAGCACGGGTATATCCGCGCAGGACGGAAGGTTCTTCAGGAGGCGCGTGATGTCCAGGCCGTCGACCTTGGCGCCCCGGTAGAAGCTCTGCCTGAGCGAAACATCCATGAGAACCAGGTCGATCTTGCCCGCCTCGCACAGAGACAGGATCTCTTCCACGTTCTCTGAGACGGTGACCTCGAAATTGCCGATGCGCTTCAGGACCGCATCGAACACGAAGGCGTTGTTGGGATCGTCTTCAACCACTAGAATGTGCGCCATGGCCGTTCACTCCCTTCGCTAGCCGAGCGTCCCGGATCGATAGCCTCCTGAATCAAGTCTATGATGGTCTTCCCGAGGCGGCGAACCCGCCCCGCCGGCGTCCCCCGCGCCGCGGCCTTGAGCCGCCCCGACAATCGTGGTATAGTCGCCCTTGCTTGGCGCGGGGCTGCGCGGCGGCCGAAGCCCTTCAGTGCGGCCCGGGGCCAATGGACCGATAACCGCAGAAGACCGATCGTGCGCACAATACCCGGCGATCGCCGGAGGAAACGGCTCTTCACGCGCGCCGGCATGCCGGCGGTTCCGAGAATAGCCATTGCCGCGCCGCGCTCGTGGACCAGGTGAGCACTCAGGAACACCCGCCCAGTCTCCGCATCCTCAGACGCAGCGAGCACCCTATCTCTCGGCGCGACATCGCCCCCGAGGCCCTCAAGGTGCTCTATCGGCTGCATCGCCTCGGCTTTCGCGCCTACCTGGTGGGCGGCGGCGTCCGGGATCTGTTCCTCCAGCGGCGCCCCAAGGATTTCGACATCGCCACCGATGCGCGGCCCAACCGCATGCGCAAGATCTTCCGCAACTGCCGCGTCATCGGCCGCCGCTTCCGCCTCGTGCACGTCGTGTTCCCCGGCGGCGTCACGGTGGAGGTCAGCACGTTCCGCTGCCGGCCCGAGTTCGCGGAGCGCGAGGAGAACGGCCTGATTCTCAGCGACAACAGCTTCGGCACGCCGGAGGACGACGCCAGGCGGCGCGACCTCACCATCAACGGCCTCTTCTACGACATCGCCACGTTTTCGATCCTGGATTATGTCGGCGGCGTCCAGGATCTCCGCGACGGCGTTGTCCGCACCATCGCGCCGCCCGACGACAGCTTCCGGGAGGACCCGGCGCGGATGATCCGCGTCCTGAGGCAAGCCGCGCGCCTGGGATTCACCATCGACCCCCGGACCTACGAGGCGGTGCTGCGCAACCGCGAGCTGATCCTCCGGGTGAACGAGAGCCGCATCGCGGAAGAAATCTTCCGCGATCTTCGCGGCGGGGCCTCCGAGCCTTTCATGGGGCTGATGCTGCAAACCGGGCTCATGGCCTATCTCTTCCCGGAGCTCGCGGCGCAGCTCGCCGCCGAACCCGCGCATCCCCTCTGGTCGCGCCTGCGGACCCTCGACACCCTTGTCTCCCAGGGAAGAGAACTGTCCAACGCCGTGCTGATGACGGTGCTCTGGCACACGCTGATCGTGCCGCCGGAGTCGGGCGCTCCCCGCACCCGCCCCGGCGCCGACCTCGGAAGGACCGTGTACCGCAACATCAAGACGCTCAGAGCCAAGTTCCGCCTCTCGCTGCAAGCCTCCAGCCGCATGGTCGAGATCATCATGGCCGCGCGCCGGCTCGGCGCGGCGGCGCCGGACAAGGGGCTTCCCCAAGGCTTGCGCGGCAAGGCCTACGCCCGCGAGGCCCTCGAGTTCTGGGAGATCTGCGAAAGCACGGCGCAACACCCGACGGGGCATTTCGCCGGCCTCTACGAAGAGTTGGCGCGCTGGCACACCCCGCCGCCCCACGGCTTCGACCGCGGCCGCCCCGAGCGGGCGCGCCACGCCGTCGCGCCGGGCGACCGCCCCCGCCGCCGGCGGCGCTGACCCGCGGTTTCAGGCGCCCCCCGCGCCGCTCAATACAGCGCCCGCAGCCCCACGTCCAGATTGTGGCTTCGCCCCGACTGCCGGCAGCGGACCGCCAGCAGGTTCTCCCCCAGGCTCAACAGCGCGGCGGGATCCTGCGGCAGGTTGATGGTCACGATACCCATCGTGAATCCCGGCCGCTTCGCCACGATTTGTCCGTTGATCGCGATTTGAACATCGCCGCCGTGGAAAAGCTCCAAGGCCAGGGCGCGCGGCATGCGATCCACGGTGAACCGGGTCCGGAGAAAAATCTCCGGCTGCTCCCAGGTGAACCGCAAGACAAGCCCCGGTCCTCCGCGCCGGCCGAAGCCGCCGCGCGACCGCCGCCAGGCGCGGTCATCGAACTCCGGCCGGTGCCAGGACGTGGAGGGCGCCTCGAAAGCCAGGCTCCAGAGCGCGCTGCCTTCCCGGGAGGACGGCACGAGCACGCGCATCGGCACGATCCCCGGCACGAAGCGCGGTCTCGGAATTCCTCCGGGCTTCAGGCACGCGATGATGCCATCGAGCAGCGCCAGCCCGAGGGCGTCGCCCGCGGCAACCAGCCGGCGCAGGGGCATGGTGGTCATCATGCCCATGCCGTGCTCGAGCCTGAAGGCGAACAGGACCGGCTGAAAGAACGGCGACCCGGGCGACAGGCGCGCGGCGAGGACATCGCGCAAGTCCCGCTCCGTGAAACCAGTGAACCGCAGCGGCGGTGCGAGTTGCGCGAACTCCGCCCCGGCGACCCACTTGCGCGCGAGTCCCGCGAACGGACGGCTGTCGGCGCGCACCCAGAGAAACGCCTCACCCGCCACCGGCGCCGCGCCGACGTCGGCGCCGACCGGAAGCCCGTCCTCCGACTCGATCAGGTAGAGCGCCCGCGCGCCGCGCCGGAAACCTTCGATATGCTCCCGGCGGAAATGGGTCCTCAGGACGACGGTTTGCGGCGCCGGCTCGCGCGCGCACTCGTACCCGCCGCGCGCCAGCGCCGCGGCAAAGACGCCGTCTCCGCCCAGCTCCTCCTCGAGGCGCACGCGGTGCCGCACCGCCGCCCGCCGCGGCAGCACCCACGCCGTGAAGGATCCTTGCGCCCAGCGGTGGCGCGCGGCGCTCTCCAGGCTCAGATCGAGGACGAACGCCCGCGGACTGGCGCACTCCGGGGCGCGCACCCGCGTGGCGGGCAGTTCCGCGAAACGTTCGTTCCCGGGCACCGCGCACTCGCCGCGAATGCCGTCGCCCTCCCACCGCACGCGGCCGCCCCCGATATCCCGCGGCGATAGGTGGCTCACCGCCGCCTCGAGCCGCAGTTCCGCCAGCGCGACGGCGAGCCGCGGGGCGCGGACCACGCCCACCCAGTCATCGCCCTGAAACAACCGGGCGGCGACCGGCCGCCGGCGGCCCTGCGCATCGATCAGACCGCGCGGATCGCCCTGGCCATCGTACAGCCGGCGAATACAGTAAGCGTGAACGCGCTGAAGACCGCGCGCCCGCGCAATGCCATCGAGCAACTGCTCCCCTTGGGCGGCCGCCAAGTCCTGAAACACCGCGCCCGGGTCGCCCAGGGCCTGCAGCGTCTCTCCGAGGGCGCCCTGCATGTCCGGGAGCGGCGCCGGCGCGATGCACCAGGCGATGCGCGTCGCTCCCCGGGTTCCGGCGGCGTCCGGTCCCAGAAACTCGCAGGCCCCATCAGCGCCGGCCGCGGGTCCCTCCAGGGCGACCGCGCCGCCGCACCTGCCGCTCGCGGCCCCGCGCGCCCAGGCCAGCGCCTCGCGCGCGGGCTCCGGCGCCGCATCGGGCAGCAAGTTGACCAGCGCCAGCGAAGGCGAGTTGCCGTCCCGCGCCAGGGCTCCCGCGAGGATTGCGTCCAGGCAAGCCGCGGCGCGCGTCGTGAAAAGAGAGGGCGCCGGCAACTCGTACCACAGGAGCAGCCCCAGCCGATCGGCCAGGAGCGGGACCCGCGCATCAGGCACCATGCCGCCGCAAACCACGGTGTTGAAGCCCAGTTCCTTCGCCGCCCGCAGCCTCTGCCTGAGGGCCCATGCCGACGGCACCGTCCGCCCCCAGCCGGGAAACACGAAATCATCCCAGACGGCGCGCACGAAGAGCGGGCGCCCGTTGAGGAGGAAGCCGTCGCCGGAATCCTCGAAGCTGCGGAAGGCGATGTTGACGGCGCGTTGTTCGGGCGCCGCCCCGTCGACGGCCACCTCAAGGCGATACAGCGTCGGAAAATCCAGGTCCCACGCGAGAACCCGCTCGATCTTCCGGCCGGCCAACAGCGCCCGCTCGCCCTCGACCCGCGCCTCGGCGCGCGCCGCAACCGCGCCGTTCGGGCCGACGAGGCGCGCATGCACGGCGCGCGGCGCGGGCGACGGCGCCGAAAAGAGAATCTCCGCGGTCCACGCCCCGTCCAAACGAGTGCTCGTCTTGATGCGCTCGATGTAAACCCGCGGCCGAATCTCGAGCCACGCCGGCGCCCAGATCCCCAAAGGCCCCCCACCCGGCGGGCGGGGAAGATCCGGGGCGCCGTCCTCGTTCACGACGATCAAGAGCAGATTCTCACCCTCCTCGAGGTGCGCCGTGAGATCGAGGGCCGTGAATGCCGCCCACGGCTCCACGCGGCCTGCGGAGCGCCCGTTGACGTAGACCTCGGCGGCCGGACGCACGCCCGCCAGGCACAGAACGAGAGCCTGCTCCGCCGTCATGGGCGGCCGCATGAAGACGCGCGCGTAAGTGAACGCGCCCGTCCAGGAAGGCTCCAGGGCGAACGCCTCCCCCAAGGGACGGGGCACCGGCGTCATGTGCCACGAGGGCAGGTCTCCCAACCCCACGGCCCCGGCATCGCGCGCCGCGCCGAATTGACAGTACCAATGGCCGTCGAGCTTGATGACCTTGGGCCGCATCGCGTCACACCCGTTCCGCGGGCCACACGAATGGGACGAACCGCACGGGAAACTCGGGCACGTCGCGGATGCCGTCCGCGAGGCGCTCGATCGTGTGCAGGCGTTGTTCTTCGGTCCCGATGGGAATCACGAGGCGCCCGCCGACGGCAAGCTGCGCCACGAGACGGGGAGGAACCACCTCCGCCGCCGCCGCGACGACAATGCCGTCGAACGGCGCCGCTTCGTCCCACCCGCCGGCGCCGTTGCCCGTGCGCAAGCGAATCCCGCCGTAGCCGAGCGCCGCGAGGAGCCGCCGGGCGGCTTCGGCCAAGCGCGGCCTGACCTCAATGGTGAACACCTCGCCGGCGATCTCCGCCAGCACCGCGGCCTGGTAGCCGGAGCCGGTGCCGATCTCCAGGACGCGCGCCCCCGGCCGCAGCGCGAGCGCCGCGGTCATGTATCCGACAACGTACGGCTGGGATACCGTTTGACCCTCCGCCAGGCGCACCGCCCAGTCCGAATAAGCCTCGGCCCGGGCGTCTTCGGGCACGAAGAGGTGCCGGGGAACCTTCTCCATCGCCGCGCACACCCGCTCGTCCGAGACGCCGCGGGCCCGGAGCTGCTCGGCGACCATGCGCCGCCGCCGGTCGCGCCATTCATCGCCGGGAGAATCGTGCTCGCGACCCGTCGTCACCGTTCGCTGTTTTCGAGAAAACGGCCCATGCGCCGGAACTTGTCGAACCGCCGCGCGACAAGGTCGCCGCGTTTGGCTTCCCCTATTTCCCCGAGGTGGCGCAGCAAGGCCCCCTTGATCGTCTCGGCGGTCGCCGCCACATCCCGGTGCGCCCCGCCCAGGGGCTCCGGCAGAATCTCGTCGATCACCCCCAACCCGAGCAAGTCGTCGGCGGTGAGCTTCAGCGCCTCGGCGGCCGCCGGCGCGTGCCCCGAATCCTTCCACAGGATCGCGGCGCAGCCCTCGGGGGAAATCACGGAATAGTACGCGTGTTCGAGCATGAGGATGCGATCCCCCACGCCGATGCCGAGGGCTCCGCCGCTGCCGCCCTCCCCCAGGATGAGGCACACGATCGGCGTGGGAAGATCCGCCATCTCCTTGAGCGCCAGGGCGATGACGAAGGCCTGCCCGCGCTCCTCGGCTTCCATGCCCGGGTGCGCGCCCGGCGTGTCGATGAAGCTCACGACCGGCAGCCCGAGCTTCGCCGCCAGACGCATCTTCTGGATGGCCTTGCGATAGCCTTCCGGGTGCGCGCACCCGAAGCCGCAGGCCAGCTTCTCCCTGGTGGTCTTGCCCTTGCGATGCCCCACCACCATGCAACGCCTGCCGCCGATGCGGGCCAATCCCGTCAGGATGCACGGATCGTCCCTGAAGGCGCGGTCTCCGTGCAACTCGATGAACTCCTCCGCGACGAGGTCGAGGATGTCCGTGGCCTGCGGGCGATCCGAATGCCGGGCGATGAGCACGCGCTGCCAGGGCGTGAGATGAGCGAAAATCCTGCGCTTCATCTCCTCGCTCTTGCGCGTGAGCTGCTGGATCTGTTCGGTCAAATTGACGTCGGTCGAGGCCGAGAACCGCTTGAGCTCCGCGATCTTCTCGTCGATCTCCAGGATCGGCTCCTCGAAGTCGGGGGTGCGGCTCACGACCCGGCCGCCGGCTTCTTTGGCCATCATTAAATCTCCTTCAGCGCCTCCGGCTCGCGGGGCGAGTTCTCATTGTACCCTCCGCCACAGACCCCGGAAACCCCGCGGGCGGCGCTCACTCCCTGGCGCTCAGCTCGACGCTCACCGCATCGCGGGGTCCGACCGCAATGGTCCACATACAGCTTGCGGTGCAATACATGGTCGTCTTCGCCTTGAACGCGGCCGGACTCATGCCCCGCAGCGCCTCGTGGTACGCGTCCCGTTCCCAGCCGGCGAGGGCGAACCACGCTTCCTCGTCCGCCAGCGCCAGGCCGCGTTCGCGGCGCTCCTCGTTCTCCCGTTCGAGCGCCTTGCGCGCGAGGGTCAATTCCTCCTCCTCGACCGCGCGCCGCACCTCCTGGAGCAGCACGTTGCGCCCGAGACGCAGATTCTCCAGGGGCAGCACCATGGCGATCTGCACGCACAGCGCCTGCCGCGACACCACCACCTTGCCTTGAAGGTGGTACAGCAGCCCCTCGTCCTGGCGCAGCCGCCAGAGCCGCGAGCCGGGACCGCCCGCCAGAATCTCCCTAAGGAGCAACAGGGCGCTCAGGTTCTCGACGGTGCTCTCCGGCACGAACCACGCGCACAGAAGGTAAACGTGCGGCCGCTCGGTCTGGCGGTAGTCCTTGTCGATGATCACGGTGCGGGGAGGATGCCGGGGCGGCGTGAATTCCGCCGGTCCTCCCCCGAGGGGCGGCTGGCGCGCGGCGGACGCAAACGCGCGCCGGATCAGCGCCACGAGTTCGTCGACGTTCCTCGGGCCGCAGACCGCCGCCGCGAAGTGCTCGGGCCGCCACCAGCGGTCCCATTGCTTCCACGTCTTGGAAGCCAGGTCCTCGGGCCTCAGGGCCAGGATCGCGTCGTAGGATCCGGGAGGAAGCACCGCGTAGGGCGTCCCCTCCATGGCATGCTTCCACAAGGCGCGCTCCGCGGCTTCGGCCAGGCTCGGGAACCCGGCGGTCTCCACCAGCAGGTCCTGCCGGGCGCGCTCGATGTCCGGCGGACGGAAGGCGGGATCGAGAATCGCGCGGCTCACGCTGGCGAGCGCATCCTCGAAATAGACTTCCGGCGCGGAGAAGCGAATGAAACTCACGTCGCGCTTCGCGCCGGCCTCGACCTCGACGCCCCACCTGAGCAGTTCATCGCGGAAGGCATCGCCCGACTTGCCCTCTTCCCCGAACAGCAGGGAGCGCGCCGCCAGGGCGCTGACGCCTTCCTCGCCCGAAGCATCCGCCGCCAGCCCTCCGCGCACCGCCAGGGCGAAGGAGAACACATCGGACTCCGGCAGGCTCTGGGCCACCACGGGAAACGTGCCGGCGCCGCCGGCCACGACCCGGCGCTCGCGGCTCACGACGCTCGCGGCGCTCCGGCGCCCGTCCTCGTACGCGCCCGCCGGCGCCACCACGCCGAGGGCGTAGTGCTGCGGCCCGAAGTACTGCCGCGCGATCCAGCCGAAGCGCTCGTTCGGCACCTGGGCAAGCCGCGTGCGCAACTGGAGCGGGTAGTCCCACCTGCCGAGGATGTCCCAGCGCACGAGTTCGGTCGCGAGGCTCTGCGGGCTCTCGGTGCGCTGCGCCGCCTCGAGCCCGAGCCGGTTCAAGGCTCGGTCGATGACCTCCCGATCCGGCGAGCGGTCCAACATGCGCGCGAGCACGGCTTTCACCTCCCGCTCGCAGAGAGGGATATTGCCGGGATCGGCCACGGCGCGGAACACCGCCAGCCCACCTCCGACGCGCGGTTCGACGATCAGTTCCAGGCGCTTGGCGATGCCGGTCTGGTGGATGAGCTGTTCCCTGAGGATAGAGCGCTCGCCGCCGCAGAGCACGAAGGCCATGGCCTCGAAGGGCAGCCAGTCCGCATCGGCCGATGGCGGGCCTCGGAAGGAGAAGGCGAGCTGCGCTTCCGGGCTCGTCCAAGCCAGCACGCGCCGCGTGCTCGGCGCCAGCGGCGGCAGCGCCGCGAGGGCGGGCTGTGTGGTGGTTCCCGGAGCGTAGGAGCCGTAGGTTTCGCGCAGGAAGAAATGAACCTCGCTTTCGTTGACCGGACCGACGATGGCGAGCGTGAGGCGCCCGGGCGTGTACTCGGCGTCCAGCCGAGCGTACAACGCGGCGCTCGTCAGCTCCCTGATGGTGCGGGGGAACCCGAAACTCGGCAGTCCGTAGTTGTGGTCCCCGTAGGCGGCCTGATTGGCAATCTGGTACAGAACGAGGAGCGGATCTCTGTCCCGCGTCGCAAGCTCGGCGCAGACGACATCGGCTTCGCGCTGGACGTCGATCTGCGCGAACACCGGGTGGAACAGCATCTCGCGCAGGAGCTCCAGAGCCCTGTAGACGCCTTCCCGGCGCACGCTTATCTTGAACACCGTGTAATCGGGGAAGGTGTTGCCGTTGAACCTTCCCCCCAGTTCCCGCCATTTGGAGATCAGTTCTTCCCCGCTGGAGAATTCGGTTCCGCGGAACAGAATGGCGTGCTCGAGGAGGTGGGCGGCTCCGGCGGTCGCCGCCCCGTCCAGCGCGCTGCCAACGCGGAATCCCGCCGCGATGGCCACGGTGGAGGAAGCCGGCCGAGGCACGACCAGCACGCGCACGCCGCTCGGCTTGAGAACTTCGAGCTGCGGCGCGGAGGGTGGAACCTGCGCAAGGAGCGCGGCGAGGGCAAGCACGACCATACCGTAGATAATAAGGCACTCCGCCGGGCGGGTAAAGGCGCCGCCGGCCGCGCGCCCCCGCGCCGCGGGGTTCGACCCCGGGGCTTGGGGCACCCGGGGATGGATCTTTCTTCTCGGGCCGCCGGGTGGTATTCTGAACACCTTGGTTCGTCGGGGCGGGCCGCCGTGCCGCGCGCGCCCCGCGGGACAGCGGAGGATCCGCCATGCACCGCCGATTCACGCTCAGCCTGTGCATTTTCGCGGCAGGCTGTTTCCCCGTACGGCGCGAGTTCAATCCCTACGTGCTCCCCGGGACTGAGATCAGAGCCGTCCAATCCAAGTACCAGGAGCTCGACGCCGCGCCGGAGTACTACACCGCCGCGCGCGAGCTGAAGGTCGATATCACCATCGCCGACACCAAGCCCCAGATCCGTAACACCGTGCTCTGGCACCGGCAGTCGGTGGACGACCCGTGGTACCGAGGTCCCGCGAGCGCGCCCGGCGACCGCTGGATCAAGTTCAGGCCGGGCGAGGGCCGCTACTACTGTCGCGGCTCGGTCGTTTACACCGACGGGACCGAGGCTTTCTTGCCCGCGAAAAGCGCGCGCGCGTGCTTCTGCCTGGTCGTCGACCGGACGCCGCCGCAACTCGTCCTCTCCCACCCCGGCACGGTGCATGCGCTCACCAAACCGGCCCTCGAATTCCAGATCTGGGACGGCGGCCTGGGGCCCCACCCCGCGGCCGAGCTGTGGTTCAGCGCGGATGCCGGCGCTTCCTGGGAACGTCTGGGCGTCTTGTCGGTGCGCGAGGGCCCGAACAAGACTCCCTGGGAGGTGCCGAATCGACCCGCGAGCCGCTGCCTGCTCAGGCTCGTCTGCCGCGATCTGGCGGGCAACGAATCGACGGCGGAGCTCGACAGGACCTTTGCCGTTCTGCCGCCCATCACGATGCTCGAGGCGGGCGAGCGGTTCATCATGGGCACGAAGGAAACCGGCGCGCCGCCATCGGAGGCCGCGCCCGTGTCGCCGCCCGTGTCGCCGCCCGTGCCGCCGCCCGTGTCGCCGCCCGTGTCGCCGCCCGTGTCGCCGCCCGTGTCGCCGCCCGTGTCGCCGCCCGTGCCGGAGCCCGTGCCGGAGCCGCCGGCGCCCGACGCACGCCATCCCGAGGTGCCCGCCGCCGCTGTCGAACCGGAACCCGCCGAGGTCGAGCCGGTCATGGTCGCGGCGGAGCCCGTTGGCTTCGCGCCGGTGGCCGGTCCGGCCGCGATCGAGCCCGCGCGGCCGCAGATCATCCCCGCCCCCCCCCTCGTGGTTCACACGGCGGGCTGCGTTCGAGCCGGCGCCCAGCTCAACGTCCAGGTCGAGAATCTCCCCACCGACACTTGGCGGGTCGCGCTGCTTTGGCGCCCTACGCCCGCCGATTCCTGGAGTCGAACCGATGCGCTTCTTCAGCGCGATGTCTTCGCGTGGACGAGTCCCGCCGCGGATACCCGCGAAGGCCGGCTTCGCGTCGAGGTCACGGGCACGGACGGCGCCGTCACGGCGGCGGCCGAGAGCGGACCGCTGATCGTCGACGGCACGCCGCCCGAAATCCAGCTCGAGACCGTGCCGTCTCCCGACCCCCGCCGTTGCGTGGTGCGCGCCGCCGCGCGCGATGCGGGCGCCGGCGTCGAGTGGGTGAATCTCTTCGTGTCGCGCGACGGCGGGCATGCCTGGACCAGCGGCGCCATGGCCATGGACGACGCCGTCGAGATGCGCTTGGCGCGGGAAGACCGCGCCATCGGCTTCTTCGCACAGGCGCAGGACAGAGCGGGAAACCGCAGCGCCGCGCCGCGCACCGACACGCCGCCTCAGCTCGCGATCGGCCCGCGACCCGCCCTCGGGATCGTCCTCAACGATCTCGGACGCCAGGTCCTCAAGGGCGGCGAACCGGTGCACCTGACGTGGAACATCGCGGGCGAATACGCCGATGACTGCACGGCGGCCATCGAGATCCAAACCGAACTCGACGGCCCGTGGGAACGAGTCTTTGCCGCCGCCGTCGCTCTCGAGCACGCGTCCTGGAACGTTCCCGCCGTCACGATCCCGAGCCTCAATCTGCGTCTTCTCGTCAGCTTCCCCGGCGGAACGACGCTGGCTTCCAACGCCATCGGCCCCTACGCCGTCGCCGCCGAGCCTCCGTCGCTCGCCATCGACGGCGGGCCGCTTTTCGCGTCGCACGTCGCCGCCATCCCCGTCGCCGAGATACGTTCAGGGCCGGCCGACGTGGCCCGCGTCATCATGTACCTGCGCCCGGAGGGCCGCTCGGCCTGGACGGCGCGGGAGGCGCGCTACGCCTCCGGCGTCATCACCATGAGCACGGCGGATCTCCCCGAGGGCACCTACGATCTGTACGCCGCCGCGGAGGACCTCTGCGGCAACGCGGCGCCGGCCCCGCACGAGAACACGAAGCCTCACGGCGCCCTCACGGTGGACCGCGAGCCTCCGTGGGCGAAGTTGAAGCTCAATCCGCCGTACTACGAGGGCATCACGGGAACGGTCGACGCGATGCTCACCACCGCCGCGCGCGCTTGCCTTACCGTGCGGGAGAACGGCGCCGCGCCGGAGCGGATCCTCCTGGAACGCGACCTGCCCGCGGGCTCCACCGCGCTCCCGTTTCTTCCGCCGCCGGGTTTTCGCAGCGGCACCCTGAGCTTCGAGGCCCGCGACCGCGCCGGCAATCGCGCCCAGACCGCGGCGTACCTCGTCAACGCGGGGGAGACCCTTCGGCTGGAGTCTCCGGCGGACCAAGCGCAGTTGGTCCCCGGCGCCACCGCCACCGTCAGGTGGTGGATCCGCCAGGCGCTCCTCGACGAAGGCCCCGTCGTCGATCTGTGGTGGATACCGGGCCCCGGCGCGGTGCGCGAGAGCATCGCGCGCGACCTTCCTCCGGACAGGGCGTTCTCCTGGCAGGTGCCCGACCGTCCCGGCGCCGGACAGTCGCTCCGCGTCGAGGCGCGCGTCGGCGAGCGCATGCGGGCCTGCGCCGACACGGCCTGGACCTTCGTCATCGCCGCGCCGCACGCCGCTATCGCCCCGGCCGCCGTGAAGGCGCCCGCCGCCGATCCGGACTCCGACGAATTCGCCATCGCGGGCCACATCTGCCTGGACGAGCTGGAGAAGGCGCTCGCCGTCAAAGACACCGAGAAGGCCAACAACCTCCGCCTCCATGCGGGCAATCGCTTCCGGCAGGCGCTCAGCCTGGATGCGGGCAACGCCAACGCCTGGTGGGGCATGGCGCGGATGTGCACCGCGCCGATCAGCGTGGTCGAGGAGCTTGACAAGGCCGAGGAGTACCTCGTCAAGGCGGTCGCCGCCAATCCTCAGCACTATGACGCCTTGGTATTCCTGGGCGCCTGCAGGATCAAGCTGCGCAAGTACCAGGAGGCCGAGAACTCCCTGGCGCGGGCCCTCAACCTGCGGGACAGTCCGGTGGTCAGGTACAATCTCGGCATCGCGCTGCTGAAACAGGAGAAGTACGCGCCGGCGCTGGCCGAGTTCCAGCGCGCCGCGCGGGGGCCGGGGGCGATTCCCGCCGCGCGCCTCGCCATCGTCGAGTGCTTCGTCGCGCAGGTGGAATTTCTCAAGGCGCGCGACGCCTTTCTCGAGGCGCAAGCCGAGGGCGCCGTGCCCGAGGAGCACAAGCGGCTCATTCTGAAGCGCATCGAAGCGGGCTTGCAGGCGCCGCGGTGACCCCTTCGCCGCGGCGAGGAGAAGAGAAGTGAAGATCGAGCGCAACGCATGCGCGTGGACCTGCCCGGAGGGCGATCCGGCCCTCGAACGGGAGATCGCCGCCGCGCTGCGATGTTCGCCCCTCCTGGCGCGGCTCCTCTGGAACCGCGGCGTGCGCAGCGTCCAGGAGGCCGAACGCTTCCTTCAGGCCAAGCTTACGGATTTGGTCCCGCCTGAGGCCTTCAACGACATGGCGCGCGCCGTCGCGCGCATTCGCGCGGGGCTCGCGCGGCGCGAGAAGATCGCCGTCTTCGGCGACTACGATGCCGACGGCGTGTCCGCCACGGCGATCCTGATGCTCTTCTTCAGCCACCTCGGCGCCCAGGCGCAGGCGTTCCTCCCGCACCGCGTCAACGATGGTTACGGCCTTTCCCTCGAAGCCGTCCGCCGCATGCACGCCTGGGGCGCGAACCTCGTCATCACCGTCGACAACGGCATCGGCTCCGCGAAGGAGGTCGCGTTCGGCCGCGGCCTCGGCCTGGATTTCATCATCACCGATCACCACGAGGCCGCCGGCCCGCTGCCGGCGGAGGTTCCCATCCTCAACCCCAAAACGCCCGGCGAGCGCTATCCCTTCCGCGACCTGGCCGGCGCCGGCGTCGCGTTCAAGCTCATGTGGGCCCTCGCCCGGGAACTCTCGGGGCAGGCGAAGGTGTCGGAGGCCTTCCGCGCCCTCCTCCTGCGCTCCATCGCGCTGGCCTGCCTCGGCACCGTGGCCGACGTCGTCCCGCTTCTGGGCGAGAACCGCATCATCACCCACCACGGCCTGCGCTTCCTGCGCGAGCAGGAGAGCGCCGGCCTCAAGGCCTTGAAGACCAGCGCCTGCGGCCTGGACTCCGCGCTCAGGGCGCACGATATCGCCTTCCGCCTCGGGCCGCGGCTCAACGCGGCCGGCAGGCTGGGAGACCCCGGCCGGGCGCTGGAACTCCTCCTGACCGATGACCCGGCCCGCGCGGCGGACCTCGCCCTGGAACTGGACAAGGAGAACGACCGCCGCCGGCGCATCGAGGAGGGGATCATCAGCCAGGCGCGCGCCGCGGCCGTCGAGGCGCGCCGCGGCGACACTCCTTGCATCGTGCTCGCCAACCCCGAGTGGCACGCCGGCGTCATCGGCATTGCGGCGGCGCGCATCGCCGAGGAGTTCGCCCGACCGACGGTCCTGATTGCGCTGGAGGGCGACTCGGGCCGCGGATCCGGCCGCACGGCGGGCGGCGTGGCGCTCCACGAGGTCATCGAGGCGGCCCGCAGCCTCCTGGACGACTTCGGCGGGCATGCCGAGGCGTGCGGGCTGCGCATCAAGGCCGCCCATGTCGCGCCCTTCGCCGAGCGGCTCGGCGCCATTATCCGCGCGCGCTACCCGGTGCTCCGGGAGACTTTCACCGCCGACGCGGTCATGCCCCCCGACAGCCTCACCCCCGCCATTATCGCCGAGTGCGCGGGGCTGGCGCCCTTCGGCGAGGACAACCGCCCGCCCGTGTTCATCGCCGAGCGGCTCGCGACCGTCGGCGAAGTCCAGCGCATGGGCCGCACGCGCAGCCACCTGGCGTTCTTCGTCCGGAGCGGCCGGGCCGCCTTCCGCACGGTCTACTTCGGCGGCACCGCCGATGCCGACCGCATCGCCGGCCCGCTCACCTTCGCGTACGAGCCCCGCCTCAACACGTTCAACGGCGCCGGCGAGATCGAGCTCAACCTGAAGCGAATCCTGTGACTTCGCGGCCGCCCCGCCGTCACCGCGCCCCGTGGGCCCGCGAATCCGCGGCGAAGTGGGCCCGGATGTACTCGATGGCGCTTTCCAGCGACGGCAGGATCTTCGTGCAGAACCGCACCATCCAGGGGCTGCAGTCCTGGTAGGAGTACGGCGAGAAGGCGATCACGAACTTCCCCAGGTCGTGCGCGGCGTAGAAGACCTCCATCGCCGTGCCGATGCTGGCCTTGGAGTAGTTGACGAGGAGCAGATCCGCGTTGCGCACGTCCTGCAGGTCGAACTCCACGATCTCGTTGGCGCTGTCGACCTCGCGGTCCTTGAAGTTCCGCCGCATGGGATCGAGGAGGGCGAACTCCCCGGATAGGGCCGCCGCGGCGACCTCGCGCCACCGCCGCGCCTCGCCGTCCTTCTCGTCCATGATGGGCCCGCAGAGGTAGATCGTGAGCACCGCGCCGGTCTCCTTTCCTGCCGCGCCGCCGGGGCGTCTAGGCGGCCCGCAATCTTAGCCGCGCCCCGCGCCTTTGCAAGCGCCCGGCTGGTGCCCGCGCGGCGTTGATGCTACGATGGGCGCCCTGTGTGGAGGCCGCCATGGAACCAATGAAGATCATTGTTTGCGTCGCCCCCGACAGCGAGGAACTCGTCCGCTACCTGTTCCGCGAGCATCCCTACGTCGAGACCGCCGTGGAGGACCCGCTGTCGGTCCCGTGCGATGCCCTCGTCGTCCCCCACAATTCCTTCGGGTTCTTCGACAACGGTTTCCGGCTGCGCGTGGCGGATGCGCTGGGATTCGGCCTCCAGGACGAACTCCAGCGCCGCATCGCCGGGGCCCACGACGGCGAATTGCTCGTCGGCGAGGCTGAGATCCTGCCCACCGGGCGGCCGGCGCCGCCCTACGTCATCGCGGCGCCCATCGCCCGGGCCGGAACGGCCCAACTGAGCGCCACGGTGAACATTTACCTGGCGGCCCGCGGGGTCATGCTCGCGTTGAAGCGCAACCCGTCTCTGGGCATCGGCACCGTCGCGTTCCCCCTCGAGCACGCGCTGCTTGAGGGCGGCGTGACGGCGTACGCCGCGGCGCGCCAGATCCGATACGGCGTCCGCGCCGTGTACCGGGAAAGACCGCGCCGCGTCGCCAATCTCTCCAAGGCCATCCGCCGCGAGAAGGACCTGAAACGACTCCACAAGGAAACCGACTGAGACCGGCAGAGCGTTCGGGAGACTCCGCAAATATGCCGCTGATCACCTTCCTGTACATCACCAACTTCTTCACCGGCGCCATCGTCATGGTGGTCGAGCTCCTGGGCACGCGCCTGATGGCGCCGTGCTTCGGCACGGGACTGTACGTGTGGACCGCCCTGATCACGGTGACCCTCGTCAGTCTGGCCCTCGGCTACCGCACGGGCGGCTGGCTCGCCGATCGGTTCCCCCGCGCCGACCTGCTCTACGGCCTGATTTTCGCGGCGGGCGTTCTGCTCCTGTCAATTCTGCTGCTGCGGCGGCCGATCCTGCTGTGGGGCATTCGCTTCAGCCTGGCCTCGGGCGCCCTGGTTTCCGCGACGATCCTGTTCGGCCCGCCGCTTTTCCTGCTGGGCACCGTGGCGCCCTACAGCGTCAAGCTCTGCGCCGCGGAGTTCGGCCGGCTCGGCAACATCGTCGGGCGGCTCTACGCGGTCTCGACCCTGGGAAGTTTCGTCGGGACCGTGAGCGCGGGCTTTCTCTTCCTGCCCCGCTTCAGCAACGTGACGACGCTCGTCATCTGCGCCGCGGCCCTCGCCGTGCTGGCGGCCCTGTACTTCGGCCTGTTCCGCCGGCGGCTCCTGCCGGCCTGCGCCGGCGCGTTGGCGCTGGGAGCCGCGGTCTTCTTCGCCTGCCGCTGCGCCGCCGCGCTGCCTCACGGCACCTTGTCGACACGGGTCGAATGGCGCACCCTCGATCAGCGCAACGGCTTTTACGGAACGATCTCGGTGGTCGATCTCGCCGCGCCGGCCAACGAGCAGTGGCACCGGCGCTATCTTCTCAACGATGGCCTGACCCAGGGAAGCTACGAGCCGGTTCGCAAGATCCCGGCCGCCCCCTTCCCCTACGCCCTCTGCGATCTCGTGCTGCCCCACAAGCCCGGCCTGGAGCGTGTGCTCGTTCTGGGCCTCGGCGCGGGCTTCGTGCCCACCATGCTCAAGACCATTATCGCCCGTCCGGGCGAGGATCCGGCCCGCGCCCGGGCGAACTTCGTCATCGTCGAGATCAACCCCGCCATGGTGGACGTCGCGGCTCGTTGGTTCGATTTTCAGCCTGAGGAGTACACCGTCGTCATCGAAGATGCGCGCACGTGGGTCTCGGCCTACCGGGTGCGACCGGACACCCCGCCCTTCGATGCGATCATCGTGGACACGTTCCTCGGCGACAACACGCCCGGCCACTTGCTGACCCACGAGATGTTCGGCGAGCTCAGGCGCATCCTGGCCCCCGGCGGCGCCCTCGCCATGAACGTCTTCGGCAGCATCAGGGGGCCGGGCTCTCGGCTCCTGGCCGCGCTGGTCCGGACGCTCAAGGAGCCGCTGGGAGGCCCGCCCCTCTTTCCGCACGTGCAGATCTTCTCCCAGGAGGCGACGACGATCGCCCACAACGTGTACCTCCTCGCATCGGACGACCCCGGCGCGCGGCGCCCCGACGGCGTTCTCCGCATCGTCGTCCCGCGTCTGGACGCCTACAATCCCGCCGACGAATTCCACAAGGAGACGACCCGCTCCCTGCGGGACCAGACCGCCCTCCTGGCCGGCCTGGACCGCGCGCCGCTCTTGACGGATGACTACGCCGTGGCGGACCACCTCGATATCCCGGTCAAGGAGGAGATCCGCCGGAACATCGTCAAGAGTTGGGGACAGGTGCTGCTGGAGTGACGGCGCGGGCCGCGGCTACCGCGCCGGGCAAAGGCACTGGGGCAGACCGTCGGCGGTGGGGTCGATGCCCTCATCGGGGAAAGGATAGGCGGGCATCGCGCCGCTGCCGAAGAGATAGGCCAGGACATAGATCACATCGGCGATGTCGACGACGCCGGAGTCGTTGGCATCGGCCGCATCGAGGCACGACGGCGCCGATGCGTGGGCGAAGAGATACACCAGCACGAAGATCGCGTCGGCCACGTTGACGACGCCATCGAAGTTGGCGTCGCCCCGCCTGAACGGGCACGCCGGCGGCGGCGCCGTCGTGGCGCTGCCGCCGGCCAGCGCGGGCCGCACGCTCGCCGCCCCCGCGACGGTCAGCACGTTGTCGATGGGCGGCCTTCCGATGCCATCGCGAAGCTCCACCGGAATGCGCGTGTCCAGGGGAGCGCCCGCCGCCACGCCGTACTCCAGAAAGAGCAGCGTCCGCGCGGCGGGCGCGGCCGGCAGCATGCGTCCGTCGAAGGGCGGATCCACATCGATGATGACCCCGAAGACGAGGTGCTTCTCGCCGCCGGCGCCGTCCGTCACGGATTCCGCCGTGAATTCGGGCTGGAGGGCCTCGAGCCGCGTGCCCGCCAGCGTCACGCGCAGCCCCGTCAGGTAGTCATCCCTGAACGCGACCGCCACCTGCGCGCCCTGCACCGGATCGTGGTGCTCCGCGAGGACCGGATGCCGCACCGGGTTCTGCCCCGGCCAGACCTTAATGGAGGGGATGAAGAACCGATTCCGCGGCGCCGCGACTTCGATGACGTCCGCCCGCGCGACCCGGGCGGCGCCGCCGGGTCCGGCGACCGCCAGGGTCACCGTCCACTTCCCCGGCGCGGCGTAAACATGCACCGGGTTGCGCTCGGCGCTCGTGCCTCCGTCTCCGAACTCCCAAAGGCGGCTCCGAATCACCCCCGTGCTCTCGTCCGTGAATTGCACGGCGAGCGGCGCCTCGCCCGCCGTCGGGTCGCACGTGAAGTCCGCCGCGGGCGGCGGAATGTCGTTCCGGTACCAGAGGGCGCCGCCGGCCGCCGCCGCCAGGTGGAAAAAGCCGGCGCCGTCGCAGGCGCAAACCGCCTCGGTTTCCGCGGCGGGCGTCGCGCCCAGGTCCTCCTCCGCCTCGAAGCCGCGGCCGCGGTCCACCCTCCGCCGCACATCCCCGCCCGCCACATACACGCATGCAAGGGCTCCGTCCGGCAGGCCGCAGAGACAGGGCGAAACCGCGCCGGACGCAAGCAGCGCCGGAACGTCGAACGCGCCGGCCGAACCCTTCGCGTGCCAGACGCCCGCCGGGGTCGTCAAGACGACGTGTGGCACGTCGCCGGCGGCGGTCGTGATGAGATCATAGCCGCCGTCCTCGCCAATGCCCGCCGCGACAAGCGTCGGCTCGGATCCCTCGCGAAGGTAGTAAAGGCTTCCGTCCCGAAGGAACAGCACGTGCAGGCGCGCGCTCCAGGGCGACAGGTAAGCCCTCGGACGGGTTGCGTTCTCCGCGAGCGCGGCGGCCGCCCCGCCCTTGACGGCGCACAAGACCCGCGACGCCGCGCCGTCGAATTCCTCCCAGACCGCCTTGACGCCGCCCGAGGCTTCAACCCAGACCGATCCGTTGCGCTCCGCGACGCCGCCGGCCCTCGTCAGGCGTTGCGGCGCCTGGAAGGGGCCGCCCTTGTTCGTGACGTAGTACAGGAACTCGCCGGCCGTTGACCGCGCCTGGAACAGGATATGGACGGCGCCCAGCGGTCCGAGCCCGACGGACGGATTCCGGCAGTCGCTCTTCTCGACGGCGAAGGTTCGGAGGGTCGCGAACTCGTCCAGCGAGAACCCGCAGAAAATCCGCGTGGGCGCCTCCGGGTCGTCGCGGCCTTGAAAGACGAGGCAAGCGTTGCTCGCGGAATCGACCGCCATCCGGACCGATTCCGGACCGAAAATCCCGGCCCCGACCTGCGCCGGCGGGAACAGTTCGCCGCCGGCGGCGCCGGTCGCAAGCACGCCTAGACATAACGCCGCCGCCCGCTTCACACCTGCAACCTCGTTCCGCCGGACAACCCTCCGGCCACGCTATTCGATTCTACGGGCGGCCTGATGGCGGCGCAACCCGTCCGCGCCGTCGAAACCGAGCCCGGTTTTGAGTTGACGGCCCCGGGGCGTTTGCTACAATACGCCGGTCGCGGCGTCCCGCGTCCGGTGGAGAGAGAGAAAAGTGAACGAAAAACCGGCGGCGCGGCAGCAGTGGCCGGCTGTCGTCCCCCTGCTCGTCCTTTTCGCGTGCGTCGCCGGAGTGTTCTTCACGCTCACGGCGCTGCTTCCCCCCTTGGCGCCCGAGCTGGCGCCCGGCGGCGGCGCGCCCGCGGCGGCGCGCGTGCTTCCGTTTCTCCTCGAGCAGCCCTTCTTGACCGCCTTCGTCTGTCTGTGCGCCGGAGGGCTCGCGTACATTCTCGGCGACCGCGCCTGCCCGCTGCGCATCACCGCGTGGTACCTCGCCGGCGCCTTTCTGCTCGCGCTCTGGATCGCGCTCCTCGTCATCTTCCCGCAGACGCGCTTCACCATGGGCGGGCCGCTCCCATGATGAACATCGAGCTCAAGGCCCTCAATCGCTCGCTGCAAGCCGATGCGCGCGCGTGCCGCCGCATCGGCGCTCGGCGCGCCGCGTGCGTGCGCCAGCGCGACACGTACTTCCGCGCGCCGGCCGGACGTCTCAAGCTCAGGGAAACCGCGGCAGGCAAGGCCGAACTGGTGGTCTACGTGCGTCCCGACGCGCCGCGCGCCCGGGCGTGCCGGTATGCGCTCCTACCCGTCGCCGATCCGGCGCCCTTGCGCCGGCTGCTCGGCGCCTGCCTGGGGACCCTCGGCGAGGTCCGCAAAACGCGCCGGGTGTACCTGTGGCGCGGCGTGCGCATCCACCTGGACGAAGTCAGGGGGCTCGGGGCCTGCATCGAGCTCGAGGCCGTGCTCACCCGCGGAAAGACGCCGCGCCTGGCCCGGACCCAACTCGCGTTCCTTTGCAAGGCCTTCGGCATCCGCGCCGCCGATATCGCGCGCGGTTCGTATTTGGACCTGGGCGCCGGCCGCGGCGGCGCGTTGCGCCCGGCAACCAGTAAACTGAAAGCAGGCGCATGAAACCCCTCCACGACTACGCCGGCAGGCTCCCCTTTCAAACTTCCCACCGCCGAGCGACCGGCCTGGCGTGTTCGCTGTGCGAGATCGACCTCGGAGCCATCGCCGCGAACCTCCGCGCCGTGCGCGGGCTGCTTGCGCCCGCCACCAAGGTGGCGGCGGTCGTCAAGGCCGATGCCTACGGACACGGGGTCCGCAGGGTGGCGATGCACCTCCAGAGCCTCGGAGTCGAATGGTTCGCCGTCGCCACCGTGGCCGAGGGCCTCGAACTGCGCCGTTGCGGTATCACCGGGCGGATCATCACCCTCAACACCGCCATGGCGTCCGAACTCGACCTGGCCGTCACACACAACATCACCGTGTCGATCGGGAGCGCGGCCGAAGCCTCGCTCCTGAACCAGATCGCGTTCCACCTGGGCAGGACCGCCCAGGCCCACCTAGCCGTCGACTCGGGTCTGAGCCGGGGAGGCTTCACGCCCCAGGAGCTGCTCAAGGCCCTTCCGGAGCTTCAGGCACTGGACGCAGTCTACTGGGAGGGCATGTGGACGCACTTCGCCTCCCTCAGGAGTCTGCCGGACGCGCGCGCCAAGGTCGCGGCCTTCGGCGAGCTGGCCGGCGCCGCCCGCCGATTTCTGCCCCTGGCGTGCGTCCACATGGCCGGCTCCGTCGCCACGGTCAAGCTGCCCGAATCCCACTTCGACCTGGTGCGCCTGGGCATCGTGCTCTACGGCTACGTGCCGCACCACGAGCACACGTTGGACCTCGAGCCCGCCATGACCGTCACGGCGCCGCTGGTCGCGGTCAAACGCTACGCCGCGGGCACGCCGCTGTCCTATGAGGGGATGCACGTCCTGGCGCGCGACTCGAACGTAGGCATCCTCCGCCACGGGTACGCGGAAGGCTACGACGTGCACCTCACCAACACGGGCAGGATCGTGATCGGCGGCAAGAGCTATCCCATCGCGGGACGGATCACGATGGATCAAGTGCTCGTCGATCTCGGCGACGACGAGCACCGCCCGGGGGAGCGCGCGACGCTTTTCGGCCGCGCCGGGCCTTCCGTGCTCGACGTCGCGCAACGCGCGAACTCGCTCCCGCACGCGGTGCTGGTCGCCGTGGGCGGCCGCGTCGCGAAGACGTGGGTCAGGGCCGACGACGCCCGGGCCGCGCCTATTCCTTATCCGCGTCCCGCTCGGCAAATCGCCGGCCTCTGAGCACGACGGCCAGCAGCGCGAAGGACGCCGCGATTCCACCGCACAGGAGGAGCAGCGACCGCTTCGTCTTCCCCGGAGGAAGGCTCCCGCCGGCGGCGGGCTCCCTTCCGCCTTCCTCCGCGGCTTGCGGGTTTTCTTCCTCCGGCGCCTCGGCCGCCGAACGCTCGCGCGCGCGCCGGGCCTCGTCCCACTCCTCGCGGGACAACGCCAGGTCGTTGCGGCCGGCCGCTAGAATCTGATTGAGCTCGGGGAACTCGGGAAACACCCGCTCGGCGACCGCCGCCAGAGCGGCGTTCGCCGCGGCCGCCTGCGGGGCGGTTATGCGCACCTCGAGCACGCCTTCGTCCGCGAGCACCCGCGCCGCCTTGACGTTCGGGATCTCGCCGACCGCCGCGCCGACCTCGCCGGCGTAGGCACGGACCCGCGCTTCGGCGTCAAGCCGGGCGCAGAAGAGGCTCCACTCCCGTTCCAGCGCCGCGCGCAAATCGCCGCCGTGGTCCCGGAGCCGCTCGGCCTTGCCGGCGCCGAGCGCGAGCGCCTCTCTGACGCTCCGCGCCCGCGCGAAAACAACGTCCGCCTGCACGGCCGCCACGACCTCCGGCGCGAGCAGCCCGCTCTGGCGCTCCGCCCAGCGCGCGAAACTCGCCAGATCGGTCTTCAACGCGAGGCCGCGGAGATAGCCCCGCTGAATCTCCTCGTACCCGCCCTTGCCGGCGGAGACCAACGCCTTGCGAAATCCGGGCCGCTCCCTCGACTGCATGCACCGGCGGTACAGGTCGGCGGCATCTTGAAAAACGACCAGCGCATCGGCCACCGCCGAGCGCCGTTCCTGGAGCCCTGCCCGCGCTTCACCGGCCTCCCTCCGGGCCGCGCACGCCGCGACCCGCCCGTAGTCGATCGCCGACCCCGCGGGCTCGGAGGCGCGGGCAGGCGCCTCCTGGGACGCGGGCGCCTTCCCGCAGGCGGGACACGGCAACCTCCGCGCCCCCTTGCAGGCGGGGCACGCCACCCAGACCTTACCGCTGCCGTTGCAGCCCAGGCAGGTATGCTCGCCCTTTCCGCCGCAGCCGGCGCAAAGGGCGCGCCCTCGCCCCCCGCAGCGCTCGCACGGACTGAACCACTGCTCCCCGGACATGCGGTAGCGCCGCACCGTCCCCGTGCCCCGGCAGAAGGTGCACGGCGTCCCCTTGGCGCCCTTGCACGTGGTGCAACGCTCCTTGCCGCTCCCGCTGCAGCGCGGGCATGGTCCCCGCACCTGGCCGGTGTCGCAGCCGGGACAATCGACATTGCCCTTGCCGCGGCAGACCTCGCAGACCGCTTCGACGACCAGGCCCTCCCCGCCGTCATCGACCCGCGCCACGACGGGTGGGGGCCCGAGAATCAGCTCGACTTCCGCTCCGCGCAGCGCCGGCCCCCACCGCACCGGCTCGCCGTTCTCCGCCGCGCGAGCCCAGCGGCCGGCGGTATCCAGCACCATCGCGCGCGCACCGGAACCGCCGCCGTCCTCCTCAAACCCCACGGTCGGGCGCTGTTTGCCCGGCAGCGTGACCCAGCGGCAGCCGAGGAGCCGTTCGTAATTCTCCAGGTATTCCCGGAGCGGCTCCTTGTCGGCCTTCAGGTTGGTCACCGCGGCGGGAGGAAGACAGATGAGATCCCCGCCCGCCGCCGGTTCGAGCCGGAGTTCGGTCTCGGACTTCCCCACGAGGCGCGCGACGAAGGGAGCGCCCTCCGCGCGCGAGGCCGTCGAGAACACCTCCAAAGGCGGCGGCGTTCCGTCGGCCGCAAGAGCGCGCAACAGCGTCAGACCTGCACAAAGGAGGACGCCCACAATGCTCCTTCTACTTGCAACGACGAGCTTCTGCCCCTCCCCCAAGCTTATGAATCTTCCCCCGCACTGTCAATCAAGTTCACAGCGAATCCACCACGATCTCGCGGCCGATCCGCTCCGCTTGCACGCGTTCGAAGCGTCCCGGCAGCGGGTCGAGAGCGCTCGCCGTCCCGCAGGCGACCCCGAGGCGCACCGCCTCGCGCACCGAGAGCCCCGCGGCCAGTCCGAAAGCGATGCCGCCCGCCAGCGCGTCTCCGCAGCCCGTCGTGTTGACGGCCCGGACCGGCGGCGGCCGGAAGAGAAGCGCATCCTCGCCGGCCAGGACGACGCCCTCCGCCCCGGAGCTCACCGCCGCGTGGGCGGCCCCGCGGCGGCATAGCTCGCGCGCCTGCGCGGCCGCCTCGGCAGTGGAAGCCGCCCGGGCGCCGAGGAGCTCGCCGGCTTCCCTGCGGTTCGGTTTGACCAGAAAAGGGCCGGCGCCCAACGCGGCTGAGAGCGCGGCCCCCTGCGCGTCGACAATGACGCGCGAACGGCCGGCCTTGGCCATGAGACGCGCGTAGAAATCCGCCGGCAGTCCGGGCGGCAGGCTCCCGCACAGGCCGATCACCGCGGCCTGCCGCGCGCGGGCGACAAAAAGCGCCTCCAGCGCCTCGCGCTCGGCCGCCGACACGGAGTGCGGCTCCTCCACGAGCTCGGTCACCTCGCCGCGCTCGCGGTCGATCAGGCTCGCTGCCCGGCGGGAGGGGCCTTCGGTGTAGACGGGATCCGTCGCGATCCCCTCCGCGGCGAGGCTTTCGACCAGCCCCTGCCCGCGGCCGAAGAAACCGACGACGAGGCTCTCCCCGCCGAGGATGGCCGCCGCGCGGGCGGCGTTCACCGCCTTGCCGCCCGCGCAGCGCCGCACATCGCCCGTGCGGTTCACGGCGCCGGGCGCGAGCCGCTCGCACAGCCAGACCTCCTGGTCCGCGGAACTCAACGACAGGAACAGCAGCATTCGACCTCCCGCGCCCCGGCTCAGGCGGCCCCCGGCGGGGCACGCGCTCAAAGGGCTTCCGCCAAAAGCTCCGCCAACTCCCCCGGCGCAAACTCGCGCGGATTGGACCTGAGGCTGTTGCCGCTGGCCAGGGCCAGCAGCTCCGGCACCGCCGCGCGGGTCACGCCTAGTTTGCTCAAACGAACCTCGACGCCCAGGCGCTCGCACAGATCCCGAACGCGCGCGATCAAGGCCGCCACGGCGTCATCGTCATCGCCCCCTTCGGCGCCCCCGCAGCGCCGCCACAGCGCGGCGAGTTTCGCGCGCGCGGCGCGCCGGTTGACCTCCAGCGCGAAGGGCAACAACGCGGCGCAGGCCGCGCCGTGCCCCACGCCGTACAGGATTCCGAGGGCGGGCGCGATTCCGTGGGCCACCCCCAGGCCGGCGTGCGCCAGGCAAATGCCGCTCGTTAGGGCGGCGTAGGCCATGTCCGTGCGCGCCGCGCGGTTCCCGCCATCGGCCCAGGCGGCCGGGAGCGCCGCGAAGGCCCGGGGCAAGGCGCTCTCGCACAGGGCATCGGTAAGGGCGTTCGCGCCGCGGGCGATGTAGGACTCGAAGAGCTGCGTCAAGGCATCCATGCCCGACGCGGCGGTGACCTCAGGCGGCAGCGACACCGTCAGGGAGGGATCCACGACGGCGGCCGCCGCGAACATGCGGTCATCGCGGATGCTGCGTTTGAGGGCGCGTTCGCGCCAGGCGATCACCGCGTTCTTGGTGGCCTCGGAACCCGTGCCCGCCGTCGTCGGCACGGCCACGAAGGGCAGCGGCGCCCGCGCCAGCAGCCGCGTCCGCTCGGTGCCTTCGAGGAAATCCGCCGCCGAGCCCGAGTTCGGCGCCAGGGCGGCGGCGGCCTTGGCGCAATCGATCACGCTGCCGCCGCCCAGACCGACGACGACCTCGGACCTCCGCGCCCGGGCCTCGGCCGCCAGGCGGTCTACATCCGCGACCTCGGGTTCGCGTCCCGGCCCGTCCGCGCGCAGGACGTCGGCGCCTTCGCGCCGCAGCGCCGCCTCCAGCCGTTCCGCCGCGACCCCGCAGCTCCGCGTCGCGAGGAGCAGAACCCGCCGCCCGCAGCGCAGAATCTCCCGGGGCGCATCGCGGAGCGCCTCCCATCCGAAAACGATCCTCCGCGGAAACGCCAGGGTGAAGCCGTTCGCTGCCATGAGCCTCTTCCTTTTCCGTCCGCGCCGCCATAGCATACGAAGACACGCGTGCCTCTGTCCATGGCGGAAGAAACCCTGACGCTGCAGCTCGAACGCTTCTTGGAGCAGCTTGAGGCGCTGCCCGAGCTCCCGGAACGTCCCGCGCTCGCGGCCGATCTGCGCGGCATGGGCTTGCGCCTCTCCGCCCGACCCCGGGACCTCACCTACGCCCTGCTCTTCGGCCCGACGGGCTGCGGCAAATCCAGGCTCGCCAACAGTCTGTGCCGGCGCGAGGTCAGCCCGGTGGGCTATCGCCGCCCGACGACGACCGCGCCCCACGTCATCGCGCCCGCGGACCGCGCGGAGGAGGTTTTTCGCTGCCTGCCCCCCGTGCCCTTCGAGGGCGTCGCCGTTTCCGGCGCCCTCGCGCCGAACCTGGTTCTCATCGATGCTCCCGACATCGACAGCGTCTGCGCCGAGAACCGCGCCCGCGCCGAAGCCTTCCTCTACCTCGCCGACGCCGTCGCCGTCGTTCTGACCCCCGGCAAGTACGCCGACGAGAGCATCTGGCGCTATCTGCGGCGCTTCGCCGCCGAGGGCGCCGAGATTCTCATCATCCTCAATATGTTCGCGGACCCCCTGGTGCGCGAGGACCTCGCGGCCAAGCTCGCCGAAGCCGGCATCGCCGCCCCGATCGCCACCGTCCCCTTCGCCCCGGGCGGCGACCGCGAGCCCATCGCGGAGTGTGAGGATCTCGCGCGGCTTCGGGCGCGGTTCCAGGCCTGGGGCTCGTCGGACACTCTCCGGCGGAACGCGCTCGCGCGCTGCGCGCGCGGCGCGGTCGCGCGCATCGAGGCCGGTCTTTTCCCTTGGCTTGCGTCCCGGCAGGAGACGCTTGCGGCGTTGCGGGCCGACGTCGCCGCGGCGATCCGCTCCGCCCGCGGCGCCTTGGCCGACGGGCTCCCTTTCCGGATCGACGCGCCCACCGCCGCGCTGCTCTACCGGCGGATGCTCGCCAACCTTGATCGCGTCGATCCCTTCCGCCTGCCCCGGCGAATCCTGTCCTATCCCTTCCGGCGCGTCCGCGGCTTGTTCCACCGCGATGCGCCCGCTCGCTCCGCGCCGGCGGCGGCCGCGGCGCTCTGGGATCTCAACGAGGAAGCCTTCACCAGCGCGGTCCTCGATCTAGGCGAGACGCTGGAGGCGCGCAGCCGCCGCGCCGAATTCGAGCCTCCGGCGCGGGAGAGCGAGGACGACCTGCGCGCCCGCTTCCGTGCCTTTCAGGCCGAGTTTCGCGCGGCGATCGACGCCGAAGCGGCCGCCGTCACGCGGACCCTCACCGCGGGGCAGCGCGTCCGCTTCTACGCCGCTCAGGCCCTCGCCCTCGGCGCCATAGTAACCCTCGAGGTGCACACGGGCGGCTTGCTCACCATCACCGAGGCCATCGCGGGCGGCATCGCCGGTCCCTTCGCCGCCAAACTCATCGGCATGGCGCTCAGCTCCGAGGAAACCCGGGCCTTCAGCGCCCGGGCTCGAACCCGCTACCTCGCCGGCGCCGCCGATCTGCTCACGGCGCACGCGGCGCCGTACGAAGCGGCGCCGGCGGCGCGGCTCGCCGCGCTGGCGTCCATCCGCGCCGGCGGCGGCGCGCTGTGCACGGCCTTGCGCGCCCGGGCGGAGGGCCGGTCATGACGCTGCCCGTCCAGGTGCTCCCGGAAATCGAACGCGCCCTCGCCGGCGCGGCGCCGGCGCTCGGAGCCCGCGCGGCGGACGAGCTCGGGCGCGAGGCGGCCGAACTGCGCCGCGCCTTCGCGCGGGCCGACGATGTCGTCGTGATCGGCATCGCCGGCGGCACGGGCGTCGGGAAGTCGACCCTCATCAATGCTCTAGCCGGCGCGGTCATCACCCCGGCGAGCGTCGCGCGACCCACGAGCGACCGCGTGACGATCTACCGCCACGAGGCCCAGGACTACCCGATCGCCCCGCCCGGAGAGCGGCGCGCCTTCGAGGAACGCCGCCACACCCGCGAGGACCTCAGGCGGATTCTGATCCTCGACCTGCCTGACGGCGACAGCATGCGCGCCGAACACCGCCGCACCTTGACGTTCATCCTGCCGCAGACCGATCTCCTCCTTCTGGTCACCGACCCGCACAAGTACGGGGACCGGGCGTTTCACGATCTCGTCGAAGCCGCCGCACACGCCCGCGAGAACAAAATCGTCGTCCTCAACAAGAGCGATGTCCTCGCCGCGCGCTATGCCGGCCGGGGCCAAGACGTCCTCGCCGACCTGGTCACCGACCTGCAGGCGAAGCTGCGCGCCGGCGCGGGCGCGAAGGCGCTGCGCGTCATGCCGCTCAGCGCGTGCGAGGCGCTGGAGGCCAAGCTGAAGGGCCGCGCCACGCCGCCCGCCTTCGCCGCCCTCGAGACGACGATCGGGGAGCTGCGCGGGGAGAAGCTGCGCCGCCTCGTCAAGGAGCGCAATCTCGAGGCTGCTTTCGAGCGCTTCTGCGCCCGCGTGCGCCGCGCCGCGGACGCGGCGCGCTTCGCGGCGCGCTTCGATGCCTGCCGCAACGCCGTGGCGCAAATCGCGCGGGAACTCGACCTCGCCGGACGCGCCGTCTGCGAGGGGGCCTTTCCACCGCGCCTCCTGCCCGACCTCGCCCGCATGATCGCCCGGCGGAACACCGCGGCGTGGGCGTTGCCGGCCCGCCTCATCGCCCGGGCGCTTACGGCGCGGGGCCGGGCCGAGCTTCCCGAGCCCGGCATCGTCAACGAGCGCGTCAAGGCCTTTGCGCACCGCGCCGAGCGCGCCGAGGCGCGGCTCCGCCGGACCTTCGCGGAACACTGGGAGCAGGCGCCGGATCGTCCCACGGCCGCGCCGCGCGCGGCGCCGTGGGACTACGGCGAACACCTCGAAACCCTGGCCGGCCCCCCGCGCCGGAAACGCTTTCTCTGGGTCGTGTGCGTCGCCGTGTCGATAATGTTTCTCTGTACGTTTCGACCCGCGTTGCTCGAACTCCTTGGTCAGATCGAGGATGGGGCGCCGCCCGGCGCCATGCTGCGCGGGCTGCTGCTCGGCGGCGCGCGCGGATTGCTCGGGCTCCTCCGGCCGGGGGTGCTTGCCCTGTGGGCGGGAATCATCGTCGCCGTCTACGCCGCCGCCGTCGCCGGCGCGTTGTTCCGCGTCTCCCGGCGCGCCGAGCGCATCCTCGAAGCGCTGTCCGCATCGCTCCGCGCGGCGTTGGAAGCCGCGGCGTCCGAGCGCCGTGCGCCCTACGAGGCGCGCATTGCGGACCTCGCCGCGCGCCTCGCGGCGCTGCGCGCCGCACTGCCTCCGGAGTGCCGATAACCCGCGCCGCCGCGGTTTGACGCCCCTTCGCCCCGGAGTTATACTTCTCCGAACTCAGCCGCTGGGGAGGAAGGGTCTATGCGTGTCGTTCTCTCCGTCAGTGCCATGCTCGTGGGGCTGCTCGGCACCTATTTAGTCGGCACCGGGGTTTTCCTGCCGGGCAACACGCCTCCGGACACCTGGTGGAAGCCGATCCTGATTCCCTTGGCGAACCCCCACCCCTTGTCGTGGCTGTTCCTGACGGTATCCGTGGCGCTGGCCTTTTTCGGCGTGGCGGTCGCCGGCAGCACGCGCTCGCGCAGCGCGCAGGTCAGAACGAGCCAGATCCTGTTGTTCGGCGGGACGTTCAGCGTGCTGACCGCGGCCGGTTTCGCCGTGCTGCTCTTCTTCCTTTGGCGCCAGGGCACTACGAGCGCCCACAACCTCGGCCTCGTGTTCAATCTCGCGGCGCTCCAGGCCTGCCTGGGCTTGATCCTGGGCGGGGGCGCGACCATCGCCGGCCGAGGCTTCCGCCACGTGACCGTGCCGGTCATGCTTCTGGGCGCTATCGAAACCGCGGCCGCCGGCGCGCTGCTTTTCTACGGCACCTCGTTGTAGGGGGAACCATGGAACTGCGATATTGCGAGATGTGCGGCGAAATCATCAAGCTGCAGGGGAACAGTGAGACTCTCGAAGCCGGCGCGCACGTCTGCGAGCGCTGCGCCTCCAAGCAGCAGTCCGTGCCGGCGCCCGTGAAGAAAAAGGCCGAAGACATCGCGTTCCGTCCGGACGCGGCCGAGCGCGAAGGCTCCCCGACAGGCGGCGTCGCCAGCGAGATCACGCTCCAGCAACTGCTTGCCGGCTCGGAGCTCGATCTGTACAGCCCCGACACTCTGGCGCGCCGCAAGGCGTCTCATTCTCCCGCCGAGCCGGAGAAGCCCCGCGCCGTAACGAAGATCAAGCTTCTCGACCCCGATGCGCCGGCCGCGCAGTCGGGAACGGCCGCCGACGCCCCGGCCCGCGCCGCCACCGCCACCGCCACGGCCGCTCCCGCCGCGGCGGGATACATCGGCGAAAAACCCGCGCAGGTCAAGGACACCGGCAGCAAGACCGTGAAACTGCAACCCGTGAGGCCGCCCGACCGCGTGCGGTTCCCCTGCAAGATGTGCGCCGTGACGCTGGAGATCGCGCCCATCATGAAGACCAGCCGCCTGCATTGCCCGAAATGCAGAGCCGGCATGTCGATCACGCCCGACGGCAACGTCAAGCTCCTCGACGGCGGATCGGTGGCGGTGCGCATCAGCGACTCCAATGTTAGCCGCGCGAAGCCGAAGGAGCCCTCCGCGCCGGTCAAGGACTTGTCGGGCGCGCCGCTACTCGACGCGCACCCGAGGACGTCTTCCGAGCCCGCGACGCGCCTGCCGAGTCCCGCGCCGGCGGCGCCGCCGCCCCGCAACTTGCCCGCCTTCGACTACACGGACACGATAATTGAGGATTTCACGGCCCCCGCCCCGCCCGTGCAGCCTTCCTTGCGCAACCAGGAAGTCACGCTCGCGCCGAGCGGCAGCCGCGTGCACGAGCGCGAGGAGGAGCGGATGCCGATCCTCCGCGAGCAGCGCCGCGCCACGGGGCAACTGGTGAAGGCGCTCGCCCTCGGGCTGGCGCTCGCCGCGCCGTTCTACCTTTGGGGGCTGCTCGTTTACTTCAACCAGGCCGACAAGGTGAGCCTCTGGCTGGAGGCCTGCGGGGGCATCGTCAACGACACCTTCACGCGGCTCCTCGCCGCGCGGTAGCTCGTCCTTGACAGCCGAACCGCAAGCGCCTACGATTCTCCTTTGCAGGGCGATTAGTTCAGTTGGCTAGAACGCCAGCTCGACAAGCTGGAGGTCATAGGTTCGAGCCCTATATCGCCCACCAGACTTAACGCCTGGCCGTGACGTATGTTACGGCCTTTTTTGTTTCGAAGCGCCCGGGTCGAGACAGCCGCCGGCGGACGGGTTTCCTCAAAACCGCCCGGCAAGCGCGCGAAGCGACATCGGGCCGTGGCGGGAACGCCGCTCCCGATCGGTGACCGCCCACAGGCGGAACGCGGACCTTCACCGCTTCGGATCGTCCGTCCCTTGGTCGGGCTGCCGCCCCTCCATGTAACGGAGGCCCTGCCCGCGAGGCGCGCCGCGCATTCAGTGAAGTTCCGAGACTCTCTTTCTCGCGTCCGTCCAGGGAGGCGTCCCCAGCGGCCCGCGCGAAGCTCCAGGGACAAGAACGCGAGGCAAACCGACTCGAGAACGCGAGGAGAGGAAAGGTTGTTATGCCGGCCCACAGCGCTCGCCCCAGACGGACTTCGCCGGACCCTTACGATCAAACGATATCCGCGACCACCAGGATGAAAGCGCCGGTGGGGAGCCACCGCGGCCATAGGGGCTCCACGATCCGCGCGAGCGGTCCCCCGCCGGAAAGGTGGATCGCCGTCCTTGTCCGAACCCGCCGCACCGGCAGCCCGGCAAACAATCCCGCGGCCTCGCCAACCGTATGCCAGCGGGCGCCCCGGTAGCCGCCGCGGCCGGATCTCACGCCCTTCCGGAGCCACAGGAGGCTGCGGCGGTTGAGCAGGCCGATGGCCACCCGGCGCCGCGCAACGCGAACCAGCTCGCGGACAGCGGCGCCTTCGTCCTCGACGAAGCACAGCGCCGCGACGGACACGACGAGGTCAAAGCTCGCGCTGCCATAGGGCAGGGCGCGCGCGTCGGCAAGCTCGTAAGACAGGTTGGCCTTCGCCTGGCGCCGCGCATACGCCAACCGCTCGGAATTGACATCGACGCCGCTGACCGGCCCTTCCGTCGCCGAAGCGAGGAGGCGCGTGAAGTAGCCCGTGCCGCAGCCGACATCGAGCACCGCTTCCCCCGGGCGGGGCTCCAGCTCGTCGAGGAGCAACGCCGCCTCGCGCCGCCCGATCCAGCGGCCCCGCGGCGTCTCATACCAGCCGTCATAGGTTTCCGCGTCCATCACCTTTGCCCAAGCCGCCTGAGGGGTTCGACCCCGCCACACCCCTATTCCTGGAACACCCCCACATCGACGGAGCTCCACTCGGTGCCGCGAGCAACCCGATAGGAGCCCTCGTTGGCGTTGTCATATCCCGGGATCGTAAGCGGATACTCCGCGACAGTCAAACAACGCGGGGAGACTCCTTAAACGCCGCGCCCTTCTCCCGGACCGGTTTTGGGCGGTACAATACCCCGTTCGGACCGCGGGCCCGCGGGCGCGGGGCGCCCCGGCATGAAAGGAGCTCGATCATGGCCGCGAACGACGAGGCGCGACCACTGCATTTCATCCGCCAGATCGTCGCCGACGACCTGGCCAGCGGGAAGCACGGCGGGCGCGTGGTGACGCGCTTCCCCCCCGAGCCCAACGGCTATCTCCACATCGGCCATGCCAAGTCGATCTGCCTCAATTTCGGGCTCGCGCTGGAAAACCGCGGCGGCGTCTGCCACCTCCGCATGGACGACACCAATCCCAGCAAGGAGGAGCAGGAGTACGTCGACGCGATCATCCGCGACGTGCGCTGGCTCGGCTTCGACTGGGGCGACAAACTCTTCTACGCCTCGGATTACTTCGACCGGCTCTACGAGTACGCCCTCGATCTCATCGCCAAGGGCAAGGCCTACGTCTGCGACCTCACGCCGGACGAGATCCGCGACCACCGCGGGACCCTCATTCAACCCGGGAAGGAGAGCCCGTACCGCTCCCGCTCCATCGCCGAGAACCTGGACCTCTTCCGGCGCATGGCGGCGGGCGAGTTCCCCGACGGCGCCCGCACGCTCAGAGCCAAGATCGACATGGCCGCCCCCAACATCAACATGCGCGACCCGGTCATGTACCGCATCCTGAGGGCGACGCATCACCGCACGGGCGACAAGTGGTGCATCTACCCCATGTACGACTACGCGCACTGCGTATCCGATGCGATCGAAGGCATCACGCACTCGATCTGCACCCTCGAGTTCGAGAACCACCGACCGCTTTACGACTGGTTCCTCGACGCCCTGAAAACGCCGCACCACCCGCAGCAGATCGAATTCGCGCGCCTCAACCTCACCCACACCGTCATGAGCAAGCGCAAGCTCCTCAAACTCGTCAAGGAGGGGCTTGTCCACGGTTGGGACGACCCGCGCATGCCGACCGTCGCGGGCCTCCGGCGCCGCGGATTCACGCCCGAGTCAATCCGCGATTTTTGCGAGCGCGTCGGCGTCGGCAAGAACGAGAGCCTCGTCGACATCGCCCTCCTGGAGCACTGCCTCAGGGAGGATCTCAACCGGCGCGCTCCGCGGGTCATGGCGGTCCTGAAGCCCCTGCGCGTGATCATCGAGAACTATCCCGAGGACCGGGTCGAGGAACTCGACGCCGTCAACAACCCCGAGGATGCCTCGGCGGGAACGCGCAAGGTGCCCTTCGCGCGCGTCCTCTACATCGAGCGCGATGACTTCATGGAAGATCCGCCCAAGAAGTTCTTCCGCCTCGCGCCGGGGCGCGAGGTCAGGCTGAGGTACGCGTACTTCGTGACCTGCACGGGCGTCGTCAAGGATCCCGCGAGCGGGCGGGTCGTCGAGCTGCGCTGCACCTACGATCCCGCGACTCGGGGCGGCGGCGCGCCTGACGGCCGCAACGTCAAGGCCACGCTTCACTGGGTCTCCGCCGCGCACGCGCGCGACGCCGAGGTGCGGCTCTACGACCGCCTCCTCTCCACGGAGGACCCCGGCGCCGCGGGGGAGGACGACGCTTTCATGGCGGCCATCAATCCCGACTCGCTCCAGGTCCTCACGGGCTGCAAGGTGGAACCCGGACTCGCGGCGGCCTCCCCGGGCGCCTTCTTCCAGTTCGAGCGGCTGGGCTACTTCTGCGCCGACCTGCGGGATTCCAGCCCCGACGCCCCGGTCTTCAACCGCACGGTGGGTTTGCGCGACGCATGGACCAAGGCCCAAGGGGTGGCGCGAGCCGCGCCGCGCGGTTGACGCCGCGCTTTTTATCTGTTTGAATAGGGGGTTGCCCTCTGCGGACTTCGGGGCGCTTTCCCCGTCCGCCGGGTGCGCGCGGGCCCATGCGTCGTCGCAAAGGATTCCGATAATGTCACTTACGCAACACATTGCTCTCAACGGCTGGGTCGAGGAGATGGCCAAGATGTGCCAGCCGGACGAGATCGTCCTCATCGACGGTTCCGCGCGGCAGCGCGAGGAACTCCTCCAGGCGGCGCTCGCGACCGGCGAAGTGCACAAGCTCAGCCAGAGCGCGCTGCCCGGCTGCCTCTACCACCGCACCGACCCGAACGATGTAGCCCGCACCGAACACTTGACCTACGTGTGCACCCCGGTGAAGGAGGACGCCGGCCCCAACAACAACTGGATGGCGCCCCAGGAAGGCTATCGGCGCGCCGGCAAGTACTTCGAGGGCTCGATGCGGGGCCGAACCATGTACGTGGTCCCCTTTTCCATGGGCCCGGTGGGCTCGCCCTTCAGCAAGATAGGCATCGAGCTCACGGACAGCATCTACGTGGTCCTCAACCTCCTCATCATGGTGCGCGTGGGCAAGGACGTGCTGGAGGAATTGGGCTTCGGCGGCGAGTTCACCCGGTGCCTCCACAGCAAGGCCGACCTCAAGGTCGATCACCGCCTCATCCTGCACTTCCCCGAGGACAACACGATTTGGAGCGTCGGCTCAGGCTACGGCGGCAACGTGCTCCTCAACAAGAAATGCCTCGGGCTGAGGCTCGCCAGCTACATGGCGCACAAGGAGAACTGGCTGGCGGAGCACATGCTCATCGTCGGCATCGAGGAGCCGAACGGCCGCATTGACTACGTCGCCGCCGCGTTCCCGAGCTCCTGCGGCAAAACCAACCTCGCCATGCTCGTGCCGCCCGAGCGTCTCAAGGCCAAGGGGTACCGGATTTGGACCGTCGGGGATGACATCGCCTGGATGCGCATCGACACCGACCGCAAGCTCTGGGCCATCAACCCCGAGACCGGCTTTTTCGGCGTCGCGCCCGGCACCAACAGCCGCACGAACCCCAACGCGGTCAAGACCATCCAACGCAACACGATCTTCACCAACGTCGTCCTCAACCCCGACGGCACGGTGTGGTGGGAGGACGGGGATGGCCGGCCCCAGCCCGGCGCGCAGGACTGGCTGGGCCGGCCCTGGCACCCCGGCGCGGCCGGCGATGACGGCAAGCCTGTCAAGGGCGCCCACCCCAACGGCCGCTACACCGCCCCGATCGTCCAGTGCCCGACGCACACGTTCCGCATGGAGCATCACCACGGCGTGCCGATCTCGGCGATCATCTTCGGCGGCCGCCGCGCGCGGCTGGCCCCCCTGGTCTATCAGTCCTTCGACTGGGCCCACGGCGTCTACGTCGGCGCCACGATGGCCAGCGAGCTCACCGCCGCCCAGTACGGGACGCAAGGCGAGGTCCGGCGCGATCCCATGGCCATGCTGCCCTTCTGCGGCTACAACATGGCGGACTACTTCGAGCACTGGCTCCGAATCGGCGTCCGCATGCGCTGGCAACCGAAGATCTTCCATGTCAACTGGTTCCGCCAGGACGAGGACGGCGCCTATCTCTGGCCCGGCTTCGGGGAGAACCTCCGGGTGCTGGAGTGGATCCTCGCCCGCTGCCGGAACGACGTCGACGCCTACAAGACCGCCATCGGCTTCATTCCCAAGTTCTACGACCTCGACATGACGGGCCTCGACCTGCCCGCCGAGAACATGCACAAGCTCTTCCAGATCGATCCCGAGGCGTGGATGCGGGAGTTGGAGGACATCGAGCAGTACCTCAGGCAGTTCGGGTCGCGCCTCCCGATCAGCCTGTGGGCCGAGCACGAGGCGCTCAGGCGCCGGCTGGAGGAACTCGGGTCGGGTTCCGCCAAGGACCCCAAGCCTTTCAACCCCACCCGGACCTGACGGCCGTCCCGCGCCCAGTCTTGATCTCCGGGGCGCCGCGCAGGATAATCGATGGCGTCCGAGGAATGAGCGAGGAACGCCCCCATGAGTCTGGCGGAACGTCTACGCGAGCTCGAGCAACGCGGCATCGACCTGGTCGCGATCCTGGGCGGTGATGTCGCCGTCACGCCTCGCGAGTTCCAGGAAATCCTGCGCGGCTTTCCCCGCGGCGCCGAGGACTTGCTCTACAGCGAGCTCCTGTACCAAATCACGCTGCGGCGCTTCGACGAGAAAGAGGCCGCCGAGCTCTGGCGCCTCATCGCGCGCCACAAGGAGCGCTTGAACGCCGAGCTCAAGCGCAACGTGGGATTCCGCGTCGCGCTCCTCGATTACCTCACCAACAAGCAGCCCCGCGTGCGCGCCGTCCGGATCCTTTCCGGCCCGGAGTTCGATGACGTCATGGCGCAGGTCAACATGGACGCCTTGACGAGCGTGTACAACCGCGGCTGTTTCGCCGCGCAGCTCGCCCGGGAGCTCGAGCGGGCCCAGCGCTACTCGGCGAAGGTGTCCCTCCTCATGCTCGACATCGACAATTTCAAGCTCTACAACGACACGCGGGGCCACGTGGCCGGCGACGAGGCGCTCAAGGCCGTGGCCGCGTGCCTCCAGGCGACGGCGCGCGTCACGGATCTGGTCTGCCGCTACGGCGGCGACGAGTTCGCGATCATCTGCCCGCGCACCGTGAAACACGATGCGCTCACGCTGGCCGACCGCCTGCGCAAGGCGGTCAAGAATCTCGGTTTGGTTCCCGACGTGAGGACCGCGGCGGAACCCATCACCCTGAGCGTGGGCGTGGCGTCCTATCCCGACGACGCCGACGCCCCCAAGGCGTTGATCGAGTGCGCGGACCAAGCCCTCTACCGGGCCAAGGACGAGGCCGGCCGCCTGGCCCGCCTTGCGGGCGCGCCGCCGCCGCGGACGGAGCCGTAAGCGCCCCTCAGAAGCAGTTCATCGCGCAGATGAGCTTCTTCAGGTCCAGGGGCGGCGGCACGAACGCCACCTGCGGCAAGTCCTCGGACGGCACATCCTTGACGACCGACCGGTCGGCGCCCAAGAGCACGATGGGCACCCGCAGCCCGCGATTGGCCAGGAAGCCGAACACCCACGACGAGCCGCTCTTGAGCGTCGACGCATCGACCATGATGAGATTCATGTAGCGCTGCGACAGGATCGCGCGTCCCGTCTCCTCGCCGATGGCGATCTCGAACTCCTGCCGCACGGTCTCCAGCATCGCGCGAAGTTGGACCGCCTGGTTCTTGTCGCTGGTGAGGATCAAAATGCGCTTCATGCCGTGACCAGGTTCCTTTGCGCCTTCTTGCGCTTGAGCAGCCGGAGCGTCCTGCCGCCGTCGAAGTACGCCACGTCGTCCATGAACTTCCACATGATCATGAGGCCGCGGCCGTGCTCCCGCGCGCGACCCTCGGGGGTGCGGGGATCCCGCACCGCGTCCTTCGTGAACCCGCCTCCCTGGTCGGCGATGATCACCCCCCACGCCTCTTCGTCCTCGAAGATCTCCAGGCGGATTCGCTTGGCCGGATCAGCCTGGTTGCCGTGGGAGAAGGCGTTCTGCAGCCCCTCGTCGAGGCTCACGCGAACGCGAAGCAGTTCCCGTTCGTCGCGCACCAGACTCCGGCTGATGCAGGCGAGCGCGTCCTCCAGCAGCCGCCCCTTCTCCTCGAACGTCGTGGCGATCTCCCGGGCGAACATGATGTTCGCGGGACGCGCGCACTCCGAGCCCTCGATCGAAACGGAGAAGGTTCCCTTCCGGGCACACTGTTCGCATCGCATGCTCTTGGGATATCGGCAGCGAGGCGCAATCGCTGAAGCGCGGGGGATTATCGGGCGTAGGCCAGCAGCGCGGCGACCTTGGCGCGCAGGTCCGGGCGGCTCACCACCAGGTCGACAAATCCGTGCTCGAGGAAAAACTCCGCCGTCTGGAAACCCTCGGGCAGCTCCTTCTTCATCGTTTCCTTGACCACGTTCGGGCCCGCGAAGCCGATGAGCGCCTTGGGCTCGGCGATGACGATGTCCCCGAGCGCCGCGAAGCTGGCCATGGCGCCTCCCATGGTGGGATTTGTCAGGATCGAGATGAAGAAACCGCCCTCGCGCTGGAAGCGCGCCAGGGCCGCACTCGTTTTGGCCATCTGCATGAGGCTCAGGATGCCCTCGTCCATGCGGGCCCCGCCCCCCGATCCCGACACGAACACGAAGGGCAGCCGCTCCGCGGTGGCGCACTCCACCCCGCGGCAGATCTTCTCGCCCACCACCGAGCCCATGCTCCCTCGCATGAAGCGCGAGTCGCTCACGCCGAACACGATCTGGATTTCGGAGATCCGGCCGCGGCCTATGACGCAGGCATCCCGCAGGCCGGTGTCCTCCTGCGCTTTCTTCAAGCGCTCGCGGTACGGCTTGCGCCCCGTGAACCGGAGCGGATCGTCCGGCTCCAGATCGGCGAAAAGCTCGCAGAACGAGCCCGGGTCCAGCAGCGTGTCGATGCGCTCCCGGCTGGAGATCTCGAAGTGGTAGCCGCACTTCGGGCACACCTCGATCATCGCGCTGACCTTGGTCTTGGTGACCATCTTGCGGCAGTCGGGACACTGCACCCAGAGATCCGGCATCTCGCGCCAGCGATGGAACTTGGCTTTATTCTTCGGCGACACGCTCGCCCTCCTCGGCGGCCAGCGCCCTGAGCCGGGCGCAGGCCTCAGCCCGGTCCGGGCGCCCGAACACGGCGGATCCGGCGACGAAAACCTCGGCGCCGGCCGCCCGCGCGCGGCCGACCGTCTCCTCGCCGATGCCGCCGTCGACCTGGATCCAAAAACGCTCCTGGCCCAGCCTCTCCCGCACCTCCAGCGCCGGCGCGATCTTCTCCAGGTTTTCCGGCATGAACGCCTGGCCTCCGAACCCGGGCTCGACCGTCATGATGAGCAGCAGGTCGGCCGCGTCCAGGAGCGGCAGCACCCGCGCCACCGGGGTCCCCGGCCGCAGGGTGATCCCGGCCCCCTTGCCCCGCGCCCTGAGGGCTTCGAGGATCTCCCGGGGCCGCTCCGTGGCCTCGACGTGAATCGTGATGCGGTCGCTTCCCGCGTCGATGAAGGCTTCCAACAGCCGCTCGGGCCGTTCGACCATGAGGTGCACGTCGAGGTACAGATCCGTCGTCGCGCGCAGGCACTCGACGACGGGGGGGCCGAAAGTGATGTTCGGGACGAAGTGGCCGTCCATGACATCCACGTGGAGGAGGTCGGCGCCGGCGCGCTCGACGTCGCGGATCTCGTCACGGAGGCGCGCGAAATCGGCGCTCAGAATCGACGGCGCGATCCGCACCGGCCTCAGGCGACGCCCGCGCTGGTCAGTCTTCGCGTTCATGTTGCGTGAAAATTATAGGACCGGCCGCTCCGCGCCGCCAGCCCCGGACCCTTTTGCAATCCCGCGCCGCGCGTGCAATAATATGCCTTCCGCGCGCGCGGCGGGAACGCGCCGCGGCCGGCTCGCCCGCAACGAGGCATGACAATGGTTTCAGAAAAAGTCCGCGTCCGCTTCGCTCCGAGCCCCACGGGTTATCTACACATCGGCAGCGCCCGGACCGCGCTCTTCAACTGGCTCTTCGCGCGGCGCCACGGCGGCGTCTTCGTCCTCAGAATTGAGGACACCGACGAGCAGCGCAACAAGACCGAGGCCTTGGCCGCGATCTTCGAGGGCCTGAGGTGGCTCGGCCTGGACCCTGACGAGGGCCCCGAGCAGGGCGGAGACTACGGGCCTTACTTCCAGAGCGAGCGCGGCCCGACCTACGCCGCGGCGACGGCGCAGCTTAAGCGCTCCGAGGGGATTTACCCCTGCTTCTGCACCAAGGAAAGGCTGGCGCAGCGCCGGGCGCAGCGGGGCGCCGGCGGCGACGCCTCTTGGCACTACGACGGGCACTGCCGCGCCCTGCCCGCCGCCGAGGCCGCCGCGCGCGTGGCGGCCGGCGAGCCGCACACCTGGCGCCTCAAGATCCCGCGCCCCGGCGCGACGTCGTTCAACGACCTGATCCACGGCCCGACCACCGTCGATCACGCCGACGTCGAGGACCTCATTCTCCTCCGCGCCGACGGCACCCCGACCTACAACTTCGCCGTCGTCATCGACGACCACCTCATGGCCATCACCCACGTCATCCGCGGCCAGGATCACCTGACGAACACCTTCAAGCAGGTCCTGATCTACGAGGCCCTGGGGTGGACGATTCCCGCCATGGGGCATATCTCGCTCATCCTCGCGCCGCCGCCCCACACGGGCAAGCTCTCCAAGCGCCACGGCGGCGCCGAGATCAAGGAGTACCAGGACAAGGGCTACGACCCGGACGGCTTCGTCACGTGGCTGGCGATGATCGGCTGGTCCTTCGGCAAGGACGAGGAGAAGGAGCCCATCCCGCGAGAGGAGCTGATCGCCAACTTCGACCTCGCCAACGCGGGCAAGGCCAACGCCCGCATGAACCCTTCCAAGCTCGACGCCATCTCCGGGCGCCATTTCCGCGCCGCGCCCCCGGCGGAGTTCGCCCGGAAGATCGACCCATATCTGCGCGCCGCGGGCTTCGCGCCCGAGCGCCTGCCGGCCGGGGACGGCGCGCTCGCGCTCATCGCCGAGTGCGCGCAGCCGCGCATCGACTACCTGGCTCAGGCGCCCGAGGTCGTCCGGTGGGCCTTCGAGGACCCGGCGCCGGAGCCCGACAGCGTGAAAGCGCTCGCCGAAACCGAGGGCGCCGCCGCCTTCCTCGAGGCCTATGCCGAGGATCTGCCCCTGGAGTTCACGGCGCCCGAGGACCTCGAGGCGCACGCCCGCGGCTTCACGACAACCCGCGCCCTCAAGTTCGGGGCCTTCGCCAAGGCCGTCAGGGCCGCCCTCACCGGGAGCTTGCGGAGCCCGCCGCTCTTTCACTGCGCCTGCCTGTTGGGCCGCGATGAGACCGTGCGCCGTCTGAAACACGCCGCGCGGATCGCGGCGGGCGGCAAGGCCTAGGCGCCGCGCGGGCGGGAGGCCCGTCCCGGTCATCGCGCGCGCCCGCGGAGCCGGCCGAGGAGCTTCTTCGGAAGTTCGCCCGAGCAGAGCCGCTCGGTGAAGCTCCTGCGCGAGGGCTTGAACGCCTCGCTCACCGCCGCCGAATAGGGCTTGTAGACATCTCGGACGGTGCGCCAGTAGCCCTTCTCCCTGATGGCGCGCAAGCCGTCCTTGTAGTAGCCCAACACCGCGCGATCGAGCAGATCGAAGCCCGCGGACACCGAGCCGTACAGGCCCAGACCGGTCTTGCGGGCCTTGTCCGCCACGAACATCGCCACGGCCGTCGAGATGCCGAAAAGGGAGCGCTCCTCCCGCGCCGCCAGGGCTTCCATCTCCTCCCAGGCGCCCGCGACCGCCTCGGCGCTCACGAGGTCCCGCCTGTCGGGCGCCTTGAGGGACTCTCTGAGCGCCTCGACCGAGGCGCGCAGGTCTCCGACCGACAAGGGCGGCGTGTCCATGCGGTCGGCCAGCGTGCCCGCGGCGCGCTCCAAATTCGCCAGGAGTTCCTCCACCGTCTCGATGGCCGCGCCGCGGTCGATGACGCCGAGCCCGCGCAGCTCCTCGACGAGACGCCGGAAGTAGGTGCGCACGCCGAGGGCGCAGTCGCTCAGGATCGCCAAGCCCCAGATCGGCGAGAAGTGCAGCGCCGCGAAGCCGGCGACATCGATCATGTTGCCCACCGCCTTCTTGACGGCGAAGTGCTCCACCGCGCCCGGGGCGCCCGGCGGGCGGGGCCCGTACGCCCCCTCGACGCCGCCCACCTCCTCGATCACGTACCTCAGCATCTTCTCGATCGTCAGACCGTAGAAGCGGCCCTGCTTCATGCCCTTCGGGACGAGGGCCGCCGCGAGTTCCTTCAGGAGGCCCGCGGCGGCGCCCAGCGCGCTGCGGCCGGCGCGCTCCGGCAGGCTCAGTACGTAGAGCGCGGCGCCGACCACCCCCGCTTCCCCGCCGAGGGTTTCCGCGGCCTTGCGCACCGCTTCCCGGCTCAGCAGCACGCCCCCGCAGCCCGGGCAGCGCCCGACCTCGATGCCGCTGACTGCGACCCGGTGGAGCGGGCCGCACCCGACCGGGCACGCCGGCCCGGCCTGCGACCACGCGGGCGTCTCCAGGTAGTCGCCGAAGAAGGCCCGCGCGCGGCCGGCCTTGAGCCAGACGGCGCCGCAGGCTCCGCAGCGCCGGCCCTCGCGGTCGCCGAAGATCACCTCGAAGGTATGCGCGCACACAGGACACAGCATGCTCAGGCCTCACGCCATCTCGCCGGGGGCTGTTCCCGCCGCCTGAAACTGCGTACAATCAGACGCGCCGGCCGGTTCCGCGCGGCGCAGGAGACACCCGTCATGATGACCAGCCGCGAGCGCGTCGCCCACGCCCTCGACCACAGGGAGCCCGACCGCGTGCCCATCGACCTGGGCGGCACCGCCGTGACGGGCATGCACGCAAGCACGGTGTACGCCTTGAGGCAGCGCCTCGGCCTGGACGCGCCCGGCGCCCCCGTCAAGGTGATCGAGCCTTACCAGATGCTCGGCGAGATCGGGCCTGATCTCATGGACGCCCTCGGTATCGACGTCGTCGGACTGGCGGGAACCCGCACGATGTTCGGCTTTCCCAACGAGCGCTGGAAGCCCTGGACCATGTTCGACGGGACGCCGGTGCTCGTGCCCGAGGGCTTCAACACGACGCCCGATGCGAACGGCGACATCCTCATGTACCCCGAGGGCGACCGCTCGGTCCCGCCGAGCGGCCGGATGCCCAAGGGCGGCTGCTTCTTCGACTCCATCCCTCGCCAGCACCCGATCGACGACGATCGCCTCGATCCCGCGGACAATCTCCAGGAGTTCCGGCCCATCGATCCCGCCGAACTCGCCCATTTCGGGCGCGAGGCCGAGCGCCTCTTCACCGGGACGGACAAGGCGATCGTCGCCTCCTTCGGCGGCACGGCCTTCGGCGACATCGCGCTGGTGCCCGCGCCGTGGCTCAAGCATCCCCGCGGAATCCGCGATGTGGCCGAGTGGTACCTGAGCACCGCCGCGCGGCGCGACTACGTCTACAAGGTCTTCGAGGGCCAATGCGCCGTCGCCCTGGAGAATCTCGCCAAGATTCACGCCGTCGTCGGGGACAGGATCGCGGCGGCGTTCGTGACGGGCACCGACTTCGGCTGCCAGGCCGGCCCCTTCATCGCCCCCGCGGCGTACCGCGACCTCTACAAGCCCTTCCACACCGAGGTCAACGCCTGGATCCACCGCCGCACGAAGTGGAAGAGCTTTATCCACACCTGCGGCTCGGTCGCGGCCTTCATCCCCGATTTCATCGAGGCCGGCTTCGACATCCTCAACCCGGTCCAGTGCTCCGCCGCGCACATGGATCCCGCCGAGCTCAAGCGCGCCTACGGCGGCCGCCTCGCCTTTTGGGGCGGCGCGGTCGACACGCAGCGGACGCTCCCCTACGGCACGCCCGACGAGGTCCGCGCCCAGGTGCGCGGGCGCGTCGAGATCTTCGCTCCCGGAGGCGGCTTCGTCTTCAACGCGGTCCATAACATCCAGGCCAAGACCCCCGTCGCCAACGTGCAGGCCTTTTTCGAGGCCGCCCACGAATTCGGCCGCTACGCACCCTAGGCCCGAGGGCAAGCACGCCCGCGGCGCGCCCGCCGGGTTCACGGCTTGCCCGGCGCCTTGCCGCGCTCCTTCGTTCCGCCGCCGTCCTCGGCCATGTGCCCGAGATACTCGGGAAGCTCCACGCCCGCCATTCGCGCCAGGTCGTGGATCGGCGGGAGGCTCTTGATGAGGCTCGACACGAAGTTCGCCGTCGCGGAGCCCTTGCCATCCCCCGCGCCCGAATCCCAGACCGTCACCTTGTCGATCTTGAGGTTCTTCACGGCCTCGACCTGGCGCGCGACGACGTCCTCGATCTTCTCGATCATGAGGAGTGTCGCGGCGGCCCTGGAGTCTCCGCTGCAGCTCTCCACCAGCGCGCGGTACCCGGCGGCCTTGGCATCGAGCACTTTCTTCAGGCCCTCGGCCTCGGCCTGATACCTGAGGAGAACGGCGTCCGCCTGCCCGCGCGCCTCCCGGCGCGTCTTCTCGGCCTGGGCATCGGCGGCGATTTCGATCTTGGTCCGCTCGACCTCCTCCCGGACGATCTCCGCCGCGCGCAGGCGCTCCTGCTCGGCCTTGTACTGGGCCTTCTGCACCTCGGCGAGCGCCTCGCGCTTCGCCACCTCGCCGCGCTGCATGGCCTCGGCCTGGCGCATGGCCAGTTCGGCCTCGTAAGCCGCGATGTTGGCCTTGGCGATGTTCTCGCCCTTGATCGCCTCGGACTCCTGCTCCTGAACGTACACGCGCCGGCCGGCCTCGGCCCGCTTCTTGCCCTTGTCGGCCTCCGCGATGTTCTCGGCGACGGCGATCTCCTTGGCGCGATCGGCCTCGGCCTCGCCCACCGCGGCGGCCGTCTCCTGCTGCTGCAGGTACACCCGCCGGTCGGCCTCCGCCGCCTTCTTGCCCTTGGCCTGCTCGGTCTCGTTCTCGGCGACGCGGATCTCCCTGACCTTGTTGGCCTCGGACTGGCCGATGGCGCCCACCTTCTCCTGCTCAGCGACGTCGACGCGCGCCTTGTTGATGGCCTCCGACGCCGCCTTCTTGCCGAGAGCCTGGATGTACCCCGACTCGTCGGTGATATCCGTGATGTTGACGTTGATCAAGTACAGGCCGACCTTGTTGAGTTCGGGTTCGACGTTCTTCCTAATGGCCTCGAGGAAGCTCTCCCGGTCCTGGTTGATCTGCTCGATGGTGAGCGAGGCGACCGTCAGCCTGAGCTGGCCGAAGATGATCTCGCGCACCATGTCCTGGATCGCCTCTTTCTTAAGGCCGAGCAGGCGCTCGGCGGCGTTGGCCATGACATCCGGCTCGGTGCTGACGCCCACCGTGAAGGTGCTCGGCACGTTGACCCGGATGTTCTGGAGCGAAAGCGCATTCTCCAGGGGAATGCCGATGGTCATGGGGATCAGGTCCAGATAGGCGCAGTCCTGGATCAGGGGCATCACGAACACGCCGCCGCCGTGGTTGCAGCGGGCGAACTGGCCCTTCTGCGTGCGGCCGTAGACCACCAGGATCTTGTCGGAAGGGCAGCGCTTGAAACGCGCCGCGAACACCATCAACGCCGAGAACAGAATCGCGACGACGACAACTATGATCCCGATGAGCCATTGCATGCGCTACTCCTTTCACGCCCTGTCACGCGACGCGTTCCACCACGAGCACGTTGCCCGGCGAGATCTCCGTGACGCGCACGCGCGCGCCGGTCTTGATTTCCGCCCCGTCCTTGCCGACGGCGTCGAAGATCTTCCGCCGGCCCTGAACCACGACCTGCGCTTTGCCGGCGCCGCCCGTCTTGATCGTCAGGTAGACGACGCCTTCGCGGCCCACCGCCTCCTCCATGCGCAGGTTGCCGCTGGACTGCAGCTTGAAAAGCATGGTCATGAACTTCGCCTGGACGTAGGTCATGGCGCAACCGGCGCCGGCGGCGATGGCGATGGATTGGACGTCTCCCGCCGCCCGCAACTCCTTCAAAGCCATGCCGGTGAGGCCGAAGATGAGGAAAAACGCCGCCACGCCCTGGATCGACAGGAGCTTGAAACTCAGGTCGGAATCCCCCGCCGGGTGCAAGTCCGCGGGCGCGTCGGATATTCCGCCGGCGGCATCGTGCGAATCGGCGCCGAGAAGCTGAGTGACCAGCCTCACGCCGAAGACCAGCCCCCCGAAGACGGCGCAGGCGAAGTACACTTTCTCCAGAACGTCGATCCCGGCAAACCATTCGCTCATAGGGGTCAAGCCTCTGCGGAACCGCGAGCGCCGACCGCCCGCCTAGAACAAGACGAAAAGACGACCGCGATTTTCAAGGCCGGCATCCGCCAGCATACATCCCCGCGCCTCAGAAAACCAGCGGTCTGCGCGGCCCCTCACCGCCGCGCCCGCGCCCGCGCCTGCACCCGCGCCAGCGCCATCCCCCCGAACGTCACCACCGCGTAAAGCGCGCCCGCGAGCATGACAATGGTCGCGCCCGCCGGCAGATTCGCGTCATAGCTCACCGCCAGGCCCAGGGTGGTGAGGCCCGCGATGAAGACCGTCGCCAGGGCCATCATCTGCCACAACCGCCGCGCGCATCGGCCGGCCGCGGCCACGGGCAGCGTCAAGAGCGCGAGCACCATGACGACGCCCACCACCGTGACGAGCACCACCACCGTCAACGCCGTCAGGCAGAGGAACACGAAGTAGAAGAGATCGACCGGAAGCCCCCGCAGCCGGGCGAACTCCTCGTCGAAACACACGGCGACGAGCTGCCCGTAGAACCCGAACGCCGCCGCCAGGATGACCGCATCGAGAATCGCGATCACGATGAGATCCTCCCGGGACATCAGCAGGATGTCGCCGAAGAGGTACGCCATCAGGTCCTCGTTGTAGCCCGGCGTGCGCCAGATGAAGAGCACCCCCGCCGCCATTCCCAGGGCCCAGAGGGCGCCGATCAACGTATCCTCGCGCTCCTTGGCGCGCAGGCGCACGAACGTCATGATCACCGCCGCGAGCATGGCCGCCGCCAGGGCGCCGTGAAGGGGGCTCAACCATTCAATCCCGTGAACCTTGTTCAGGTAGCGCGCCCCGCCCATGCCGCCCAGGATGAAGTGGGCGATTCCGCCGGCCAGCGCCGTCAGGCGCCGCGTCACCACCAGCGACCCCACCACCCCTCCGGCAATGCTCACCAGCAAGCCGCCCGCCAGGGCGTAGCGCAGAAAGGCAAAATCCCCGAGAGCCGTCAGAAACTCCCGCACCCGCAGCCCCCCTCGACCCCGCGCACTTCGTGGCGCACCATCTGCACGGACGTTCCGTACAGGCGCTCCAATTCCGCCCCCGAAAGCTCGCTCACCGGATGGGTCGTCACCGTCCGGTTGACGCACACGACTCGCCGCACCAGGCGCGACACGAAGCCGAGGTCGTGGGACACCAGAACGACGGTCATGGTCCGGTTGAGGACGTTCAGGAGGTCGTAGAGCTCCCCAAGCGCCGGCGAATCCACGTTCGCCGTCGGCTCGTCCATCAAGAGCAGCTCCGGCGCCGATGCCAGCGCCCGGGCGATGAGAACCCGCTGGCGCTGCCCGCCGGACAGCGTCGCGAAGGGACGGTCGCGCGCATCGAGCAGCCCCACCTTGTCGAGCGCCTCGCGGGCCAACTCCTTCTCGCGGCGGCCGTAGGGTCCCAAGGGCCGCGCCGGCGCCAGACGCCCCATCAAGGTGACCTCGAGCACCGTCACGGGAAACTGCGGGTCGAAGGCCTGGTGCTGCGGCACGTACCCGACGAACCGCCGCGCTTCGGCGGGCGCCGCGCCGAGGACGGCGATCGTTCCCCGCAGCGGCGCGATCAAGCCCAGGGCGAGGCGGAGCAGGGTCGTCTTGCCGCCGCCGTTCGGTCCGACGATGCTCACGAAATCCCCCCGCGAGATCGAGAACGTGACGTCCTCCAGAACGACGGGGGCGTCGTACGCGAACCAGACGTGCTCGAAAACGATGGCCGGCGCCGCGCCGGCGTGGATCCGCCACTGTCGTTTCATTTCGGATTTCCGCGCCCCGCGGCGCGCCGGGGTCCCCGCGCCTTCAATCCCAGAACTCCGGCCGGTCCTCGGGCCTGACCTCCGGCGGCGGCTCCTTCAGGCGCTGCATGAAATCGCGCTCCGCCTGATCCAGCCCTTCGCGCTGCCGCCTGAGAATCTTCTCGAAGGCGTCCGGGTCGGGTTTTTTCTGAGCCTCGGCGAAGGGATCGAACGTCGTCTTGCACAAGACGGCCCGATCCTCTTCCACCGTGACGGCGAGATACGAGCCCACATCGGCGCCCAGCGCCTCGAGCACGTTGCGCGGGAGCGCGATGCTCCCGTCCTTCCTGACCTGCACGCGGATGGCTGCCATGGCAATTCTCCGCACGACGATCTCGTGCCGCGCCGGCCCGCGCCCGGCCAGCCAAATTATACGCGAGGCCGCCGCCGCCGCCAACGGCGCCGCCCCGGGACGCCGGCGCACGCTTGCTTGGCAACGCCGCCGCGCCGGGCTAAAATACCGGCGCTCATGCTCACGGAACGAGGCAAGGAAATCCTCAACCTCCTGACCGAGGCGGCCCGCCAGGGCATGGGCCTCAGCGTCCGCGACCTCTGCGAGGCCCTGCGCCTGCGCTCCCCCGCCACCGTCTACGCCCACCTCACCGCGCTGGCGCGCGAGGGCTACGTGAGCCAGGTGGGCCGCAGCCGGCGCTACCGCGTCCTCCGCCCGCCGGGAATTCCCATCGCCGGGCGCATCCAGGCCGGCGCTCCCATTGAAAGCCCCGAGGAAACGCCCCTGGGAGAACTGCTCCTTGAGCCGTCGGCGTTCGCGGCGCGGGGGGAGATCGTCGCCCTGAAGGTCGCCGGAGACAGCATGCGCCGGGCCGGCATCCTCGACGGGGACTATGTCATCGTCCGGCGGCAGCAGCGGGTCGAGAACGGCGAGATCGCCGCGGTGCTCGTCGACGGAGCCGGCACCCTCAAGCGCGTCCACGCGGGCGGCAACCGGGTGGTGCTCAAGCCCGAGAACGCGCGTTTCGCACCCCTGGTCCTCGACGACCGGTCCGATGTCCGCATCTACGGCAAGTTCGTGGCCGTGCTGCGCGGCGACCTCCGGGTGCGCTGACACCCCATGACCGCCGCCGCGGAGCTGCTCGTCGATTTGCACGTGCACTCGCGCTACTCGCGCGCCTGCGCCCGCGGGATCACGCCCGGCGCCATCGCCCTCTGGGCCCGCCTGAAGGGGCTGGACATCGTCGGCACGGGGGATTTCACCCACCCGGAGTGGCTCGCCGAACTCGAGGCGCAACTCACGGAAGACGGACACGGCCTTCTCTCGCCGTCTTCCGCGGCATGCCCCGAGGCCGCGGCGGCGCCGCCCTCCTGCCGCGGCAATCCGCGCTTCATGCTCACGACCGAGGTGTGCGCGGTCTACGCGGCGGCGGGCAGGCCGCGTAGAATCCACCATCTCATCGCCGTGCCCGGCTTCGCCTCGGCCCGGCGCTGCAACGCGGCGCTCGCGCGCTTCGGCGACCTCGGGGCCGACGGCCGCCCCACCCTCAAGGCCGACAGCCGGCGCATCCTCGACATCGTTCTGGGCTGCGGCCCGGGGGCCTTTCTCGTGCCCGCCCACATCTGGACGCCGTGGTGCTCGCTCCTCGGCGCCAGGAGCGGCTTCAACTCCCTCGCGGAGTGTTTCGGCGACCTCGCGCCGGAGGTCTTCGCCGCCGAAACCGGCCTTTCCTCCGACCCCCCCATGAACCGGCGCGTGAGCAGCCTGGACCGCGTCACGCTGGTGTCCGGTTCCGACGCGCATTCGCCCGCCAGGCTCGGACGGGAAGGCACCGTGCTCCGCTGCAAGCCCGAATTCGCCGCGATCCGGCGCGCGCTCGCCCGGGGAAAGGGCGGCGTGGGCACCATCGAGTTCTTTCCCGAAGAGGGGAAGTACTATTTCGACGGCCATCGCCGCTGCGGCGTCGGCATGCATCCGGGCCAAGCGCGCCGCGCGCGCGGCCTCTGCCCGGTCTGCGGCAAGGCCATGACACAGGGCGTCCTGCACCGCGTGGACGACCTCGCCGACCGTCCCGCCACCGTCCCGCCGCCCGGCGCGCAAACGCACGAGCACCTGGTTCCACTCGAGGAAATCATCGCCGAAGCGCTCGAGGCGGGCGTCCGAACCCGCGCCGTCAGGCGCGCTTACATGGGGTTCATCGAACGCCTCGGCCCCGAGTTGGAACTGCTCAGACGCGCGCCGATCGAAGCCATCGAGGACGCCGGACCCGCCGCGGTGGGCGAGGCCGTGCGGCGCATGCGCCGCGGGGAGACCGCCATCACGCCCGGCTACGACGGGGCGTACGGCACCATCCGCCTGCTGCCGGCCCCCCCGCGCTCCGGCCGCTCCTGAGTCTCGTCCGGCGGCCCCAAGGTTGTCATTGCCCGCCCTTCTCGGTACGATTGATCGTGATTTACACGTCGCTCGGGGCGGCGGATCGGCGCGCCGGCGCCGGCCCGCGGCGGCCCCGTCAAGTTCGCTGAAAAAACGAGGACAGCCATCATGAGAACCGTCATTGGGATTGTCGCGGTGTGTTTGTCCGCCGGAACCCTGCCGGCGGCCAACGTGCTGAAGGTCGAAAACACCGTCGCGTCCGCGGGGCAGACCGGAGTCCGCGTCCGCATCCTGGCGGACAACGACGCGCCGGTTCAAGGCATTTCGTTTGCCGGCGCCTACGACGGCCGCCTGACCTTCGTGCGCATTGAACTGGGTGCCGCGGTCCTCGACGCCGAGAAGTTCATCCCCATCGCCGGCGCAAACTACTTCGGCGCCGCCATGATCCTCGAGTTCGGCGAGCCCTGGGACTTCATCGACCTCCCGGCCGGCGTGAATCACGCCGTCTTCGATGTCTACTTCGACGTCGCCCCCGGCCTCGCGAAGGGCACCACGCTCCCCATCGAGCTGCGGGCCGACCTCGGCGTCCCGGTCATCGACCCGGTCTTCACCGTCGACGGCGAAACGGTCACCCCCGCCCTCGTCAGCGGCGCGATCACCGTGGTCGCGGCGCCCATCGTCACGGCGGTCACACCGCGATGGGGCGCCGTCGCCGGCGGCGCCGCGGTCACCGTCACGGGACAGAACTTCACCGCCGACACCGTCGTCACCTTCGGCGGCGCGCCGCTCGGCGATCCCGTTTTCGTCGACACCGCGGCGATCGCCGGCATCGCCCCAGCCCACGCCGCGGGCGCCGTCGCCGTCGTCGCGACCAACACCCTCGGCAGCGCTGCGCTCGACAACGCCTTCACCTACGTCGAGCCGCCGACGATCGCGTCGGTCGCCCCCTCCGCCGGCCCCGGCAACGCCGTCGTCACCATCACGGGAACGAACTTCACCGACGCCGGCGATACGACCGTCTTGTGCGGAGACGAGAACGCGACCGAGGTCGAAGTCCTCGGCGCGACGCAGCTCAAGTGCCGCGTGCCCGCCTGCCAAGGCCAAACCGGCGGGCGCGCCATCCGGGTCACGACGGCGGGTGGCTCGGCCGTCCTCGCCGATGCCTACACGTGCACCGCGGGGGCCACCTTTCGGCGCGGCGATGCGAACTGCGACAACAAGCACGACATCGCCGACGCCATCGCGATCCTCGCCTATCTCTTCGGCGGAGCCCACGCCAAGTGCCTCGATGCGCTCAACGCCAACGACAGCGAAAAGGTCGACATCGCCGATGCGATCTATCTGCTGGGCTATCTCTTCGCCGCGGGGCCGCCGCCGCCGCCGCCCTTCGAGAACCTCGGCGTCGATGAGACGCCCGACCGCGTCGACTGCGCGGAGCAGTGCGGATCCTAGCCCGCCCGCCGGACCGCGTCCGGAACGCTTGACGGCGAACGTACGTTTGCTATACTGGCGCGTGCCGCCTCGCCACGAGGATTCGGCATGTACGAAGAGATGCTCAACGAGGTGCTGGCGCGGACCTGGGTTTCCTTTGCGCCCGAGGGCTTCCGGCCGGTGAGCTTCCGGCGCGGCTCGCGCCGTTACCGCGTCCGGCGGATCAACTGCCGCTGGGTGGACCGCTCCCTCTCGCCGCCCCGCCACGGCTTTTCGGTGACGGTCCACACGGGCGAGATTTTCCAGTTGGCCTACACCGAGGGCGAGCCTTTCTGGCGCCTGGAAAGCCTGCTCAACGAGGCCTAGGCATGGCGCCGTGGATCCTGCATCTGGATTTCGATGCGTTCTTCGCCTCCGTGGAGCAGCTTCGCAATCCGCGCCTTTCAGGCCGGCCCATCGCGGTGGGAAGAGGAGTCGTGGCGTCCGCGAGCTACGAGGCCCGCGCCTCGGGTATCCGCGCCGGCATGGCCTGCGCGCGGGCGCTGCGCCTCTGCCCGCGCCTCGTCATCGTCCCCCCCCGCGGAGAGATCTACCGCGCGGTCTCCGAGGAAGCCTTCGAGCTCTGCCGGAGCTACGCGCCCTCCGTCGAAACGTATCTCGACGAGGCCGACCTCGATCTGACCGGCACCGAACGCCTCCACGGCGGGCACGCCGGCGCCGCCCGCCGCATCCAGGCGGCCATCGCGAAACAGACCGGCTTGACGGTGTCCGCCGGGCTCGGCGCCAACCGGATGATCGCCGCGCTCGCCGCCAAGGCCGCCAAACCCCGCGGCCTGGGCCTGATCCCTCACGGCGATGAGGAAGCCTTCGTCGCCCGCCTCCCCATCGAAAAGCTGCCCGGCATCGGGCCCGCGCGGGCCCGCGCCCTCCGCAAGCTCAATATCGCCTTCGCGGCGGATCTGCGCGGGCTCGAGCGGCACATGCTCGCCGACTTATTCGGCGCGGCGGGGCTCGTCCTGTTCGAGCGCTGCCGCGGCCGGGACATCGGGCCCTGCCGCCGCTCGGAGTTCCCGCGCGCCGTGAGCCGGCAGACCGACCTCGCGGGCCTCGAGACGAACCCCGACGTGCTGGAGGCGCGGCTCCGCAGCCTGGTCGAGGACGCGGGCCGCGCGCTCCGCCGCCTGGGCCTCGTCTGCCGCACGGCGGCGGTGACTATCGAGTATCTAGACGGCATCAGGGCCGCGGCTTCCCACGGCCTGGCGGAAGGCGCACGCCTCGATGACACGTTGTTCGAGGCGGCGTTGTGCGCCTATCGCCGCGCCCGAAGGCGCGCCGCGGCCCCCCGCGGACTCCGCGTCGCCCTGCACCGGCTCGCCCCGGACACGGGCACCGTCCAGCCGACGCTCGATGACCGCGGGGATCGGGCGCTCGCCCGCCACGCCCTCATGGATGCGCAGGACGCCGTGCGCAACCGCTTCGGAGGCGGCGCGCTGCTTTCGGGCCGGACCTTTCTCCTGCGGACCCTTGAACTCCGCCCGTCCGGGGCGCCATAATCGCCGCGTAGCGCCCCCGATGAAGAGGGTGGAATCGAGGATCAATCCCAAGGCCGGTCCTCGACGCCCTCTCCGGAAATGACCTCGCGCAGGTCACGCCCGAACCGGTCGTCGAGAGTCACCCCGGGCCGGCCTCTCAAGATCGCCAGACACTCGGAGATCTTCCGGCTTCCCGCGACCGGTGGCGCCATCAGGCAGGCGGGGCGTCCATGGCGATAGATGAGAAAGCTCGCTCCTTCTTCGGTCCGGTCGAGCGAGAGCGTGCGGGCGACCTCGGTTGCCGACATGCTCTTCGATGACCTGGAATCTGATTTTTTGCTCACGAATCAGATTTCACGATGATCGGAGCAACTGCGCAACGAGGCGCCTTGGTCTGGTCCCATCGCTTCCCCCGGCATCCCCTTTCGTCCGGAGGCCCGCTTAGGTATGCTGGCGCCTTTCCGCAACTCGAAAGGAAACAACCATGCCATCGAAGATGCCGTCCATCCTCGCGCTCGCGTTCGCTCTCGCGCGCTTCGCGCCGGCCGCCGACGCGCCCGCGTCCGCGATCGTCGTCCCCAACTTCCACCCCGCCTGCTGCGGGTGGCTCGCCGACTTCTCGGTCGAGCGCAGCCACTGCGGGAACAGCTACCTCGACCACCTCGACAAGGTGCGCGACGACCCGAACTACTCCTTCGCCCTCTCCGAGGTCCCCAACATGATCGCCATGATGGAGTTCGAGCCCGGGCGCGTGGAGGAGCTGAAGCGGCGCATCCGCGAGGGTCGCGTGGAACTGGCGAACGCGTTCTTCCTCGAGCCGACGATCAACCTCTCCGGCGGAGAGGCGCTGGTGAAGTCGGGCGTCGAGGGGCTGCGGTGGCAGACCGCCGTGCTCGGCGCGCGGCCGCGTCTCGCGTGGATGATCGACGTCTGCGGCGTGCACGAGCAGATGGCGCAGATCGTGAAGGGTCTCGGCCTCGACGCGTTCGTCTACACACGCGACAATCCCACCGGCAGCGCGATCCACTGGGCCGAGGCGCCCGACGGTTCCCGCGCCCTCGCCATCAGCCCCGGCGGCTACGCGGAGTGGGGCAAGATTTTCGCGTCGACGACCGCGCTGTCCCGCGCCGACGTCGAAGGCCACGTGAAGGACGCGATCGCGAGGATGGCGATCACGCCGAAGGACGCGCCGGTGCTGGTCCTCGGCGGCTCCGGCGACTACTCGCTCCCGCCCCGCTTCGCCGGCAATCCGCGGGCGTTCCTCGAGACGTGGAAGGAGGTCGCGCCGGGCACGAGCCTGCGCTTCGCCGGCCCGTCGGCGTACCTCGACGCGGTGCTGCCCGGCCTGCGCTCGGGCGCGATCCAGATCCCCACCATGCGCGGGGGAACCGCGTTCGAGTTCAACGCGTTCTGGATGGAGATGCCGCGCGTGAAGGAGTGGTACCGCCGCTGCGAGCAGAACCTCCAGGCGGCGGAGATGGCGGCGACGGCCGCGAGCGTCGAGGGGAAGTGCGCGTACCCCGCGCAGGACCTGTACCGCGCGTGGCTGCAGATGCTCCTCAACATGGACCGCAACACGCTCTGGGGCGCGGCTGGCGGCATGGTCTTCGAGAGCGAGAGGTCGTGGGATGCGAAGGACCGCTTCGAGTGGGTGGAGAGGAAGAGCGCCGAGGTGACCGAGGCCGCGCTGCGGCCCCTCGGCGGCGGCGTCTTCAACCCGCTCAACTGGGAGCGGAGCGACCCGGCGATCGTCGCGGAGGACCGCGTGCCGGCCGGAGCGGTCGCCCAGAAGCTGCCCGGCGGAGGCGCCGCGATCAAGCTCGCGCTCCCCGCTCTCGGCATCGGCCCCGTCCGGGAAGCGAAGGCGGCGCGTGCGCCCGACTCCGGGACGTCCGGGCCGATCGAGACGCAGTTCTACATCGCCCGCATCGATCCGGCGACCGGCGGGCTCGCGAGCCTCAAGCTGAAGCCGTCGATGCGCGAGATGCTCGGCGGTCCGGCGAACGTCATCGTCGCCGAGCGCAACGTCGACCCCCGCATCGAGCCGTACCACTTCCCCGCGGATCGCCCGGGGCGGAAGCGCGTCGGCAACTCGGGCTCGAGCGGAGCGCGGATCGACGTGGTCGCCGGCCCGCTCGCGACCGCGGTCACGGCGGAGTCCGACTTCCCCGGCGGCAAGAAGGCCGTGCGGCGCATGGTCTTCTACCCCGACCACCCGCGCATCGACTGCGACGCGTGGCTCGAGGACGTCCCCGACGGCACGCTCGTCTCCGCCGAGTTCCCCCTCGCCGATGACATCGTCGAGGCGCGCCGCGGCATCCCCTATGGCTTCGCGCACGCAGCGGTTGCGCGGCCGAACGCGGACCTCCACGGGTACATGAAGGGGATCACGCCCGCCGTGCGCTGGTCGCACTACGCGCTCGCCGGCGGCGGAGGATTCGCGATCCTCGACCGCGGCCTGCCCGGCCGTGAGATCGACAGGCGCACGCCGCTCCTCTTCCTCCTCAACGCGTGCGACACGTACATGGGCTACCCCTGCTCCTGGCTGAGCGGCCGCGGCAAGCATCACCTCTCGTACGCGATCGTCGCGCACGAGGGCGAATGGCCGTCGGCGCGGATCCCGCGCCTCGCCTGGGAGTTCAACGCGCCGCCGATCGTCCTGCCCGGCCCGGCGAGCGGCGAGCCGCGCTCGTTCCTGCGCACCTCGGACAACATCATCGTCGAGGCCCTGCGCCGCGAGGGCCCGGAGATCGAGATTCGCTTCGCGGAGTGCCTCGGCGTCGCCGGCACCGCGGAGCTGCGGCTCGCGATCCCGCACGGCGAGGCGTTCCGCACCGACCTGGTGGGCGGGAGCCGGTCGCCGCTGGGCGAAGGACCCGTCTGGAGCATCCCGGTCCGCGCGCAGGAGATCGTCACTCTGCGCACGAAGGCCCCGTCGGCGGTCGAGGAAGTCCGGCCGCTCCTGCGCTGGGACGAGCTGGTCCCGCCGGCGAAGCGCGCCGCCCTCGGCACGCGCATCCTGCGGAAGGGCCACCCGCCGCGCGGCGACCAGCAGCCCGGGCCGGACGACATCTCCATCATCGACAGCAAGGCCGCGCCGGAGGACGTGGACCGATGGCGCGCGCGGCGCTTCGGCATGTTCATCCACTGGGGTCCGGTGAGCCTGAAGGGCACCGAGATCGGCTGGTCGCGCGGCGGCGAGCGGCGCGGCACGGGCGGCACGGGAGAGATCCCGCTCGACGTCTACGACAACCTGTACAAGGAGTTCAATCCCACCAGGTTCGACGCGAAGGGATGGGTGGCGCTGGCGAAGGGCGCGGGCATGAAGTACCTGGTCTTCACGACCAAGCATCACGACGGCTTCGTGGAGTTCGACTCGAAGCTTACCGACTACAAGATCACCAACTCGCCGTTCCATCGCGACATCGTCGCCGAGCTGTCGCGCGCCTGCCACGAGGGGGGGCTCGCGTTCGGCATCTACTACTCGCCGCCCGACTGGCACCACCCCGACTACCGCACCGCGAACCACGCGCGGTACATCGAGTACCTGCACGGGCAGCTCCGCGAGCTGTGCACGAACTACGGGAAGATCGACATGATCTTCTTCGACGGCCTGGGCGGCACGTGGAAAGACTGGGACGCGCCGCGGCTCCTGCGCATGATCCGCGAGCTGCAGCCGGGCATCGTCATCAACGATCGCGCCGGGCTGCCCGCCGACAACGGCACGCCGGAGCAGACCATCGGCGGGTTCGATGACCGTCGAGCGTGGGAGACGTGCATGACGATCGGCGACCAGTGGGCGTGGAAGCCGAACGACAACGTCAAGAGCCTGAAGACGTGCATCCAGAACCTCGTCCTCTGCGCGGGCGGCGACGGCAACTTCCTCTTCAACGTCGGGCCCATGCCCACCGGCGAGATCGAGGCGCGGCAGGCCGACCGGCTGCGCGAGATGGGCGCGTGGCTCGCTAAGCACGGCGAGTCGATCTACGGCACGCGCGGCGGGCCGTTCCGGCCGGGGCCGTGGGGCGCGTCGACGCGGGCGGGAAGCCGCATCTTCGTCCACGTGCTCGCGTGGCCGGGCGAGAGGCTGGAGCTGCCGGGGCTCACGAAGCGCATCGTGGCGAACTCGGTGATCGGCGGCGGCCGGTGCGAGGTGAAGCAGGCGGAGGACGCGATCGCGATCTCAGTGCCCGCCGCGGACCGCAAGGACATCGACACCGTCGTGGTCCTCGAGCTGGACGGGCCGGCGGCGGAGGCGCGGACGTGCGGCGCGACGCCGGTGAGCGAGGGCAAGCCGTCGCGCGCCTCGAACGTGTACCAGAACATGGTCGACGCCCACGGGCCGGCGAAGGCGCTCGACGGCGATCCGTCGACGCGGTGGGCCACCGACGCAGGCGTGCACGCGGCGTGGCTCGAGGTCGACCTCGGCGAGCCGACGGCGGTGGCGCGCGCGTTCGTGAGCGAGGCATTCGACCGCTCGCGGAAGTTCGCGATCGAGTACAAGGACGCGTCGGGCGCGTGGAAGGAGGCGGCGCGCGGCACGCAGATCGGCGAGGGCGGCGTGACGCGCGAGTTCGCGCCGGTTGCAGCGCGCGTCTGGCGCCTGAACGTCGCGGATGCCACGGACGGGCCGACGATCTGGGAGTTCCAGCTCTTCGCGGCGAAGAAGCGGTGAGGAGGCGGGACCGCCCCCATCTTCAGTCGAGGTCGGCCGGAGAGCAAACGAAGGGATCCACAACCTCAATCCCGTCGAGGATCTGCCCCGCCTGGAAGTCCCCGCTCAAAAGATAGCGGCATCCCACCATCAGCGAGGCGGACACGATCATGCCATCCCAGAAGGCGAGGCCGTACCGGTCCTGGATCTTCCACGCCCCTTCCACGACCGGCCGGTCCATCGCGATGGGCTGCCAAGCGCAGAGGCTGCGGATTCGGAGCACAGCGCGTGAGCATGCGGATGAAGATTGACGACCGAACCTCAGGTCTCCACCGCTCCCGCGAAGTACGGCACGGCGCGCTTCACGCCCGGGAACTGCGCCGTCAGGAATCGCCGCGTCACGTCGTAGGCCGTGCGTACGAGTTCCCCAAGCAGCCACCGCTCCCTCATGAACCCGCCTCTGAGCACCCGCGGCACCGTGAACACCAACTGCCGGAACGTAAGATCCGGCAGCACCTCCTCGACCACGTGCGCCGACCACTCGGCCCTCCGCCTCGCCTCGCACGACGGGCACAGCTTCCGTTTGCACGAAAACGGGACCAGGTGCTCCACCCGGCAGTCTGGACATCTGACTCGCGCGAACCCGCACGCGAGGTCTCCGCAGGCAAGGAACCCCGCAAGCACCCGCCGCCAGTGCGGCCGCCACGGCCCGTACTTCCCCTCGAAGCGCACTCCCACTCGCGCTCGACGGCTTGCTCACGAGCACCCGGAGCGGGCTCGACGAAGCCCGCCACGCCCTCATGGATGCGCAGGACGCCGTGCGCAACCGCTTCGGAGGCGGCGCGCTGCTTTCGGGCCGGACCTTTCTCCTGCGGACCCTTGAACTCCGCCCGTCCGGGGCGCCATAATCGCCGCGTAGCGCCCCCGATGCCGCGGACCGTCCGAGAAACGCCATGGCCGACCTTCGCCGCCCAGCCGCCCCGAGCCCCGAGCTCATGCGCGCGCTCTTCGCCGAGCGCGGCATCGCCCTCACCGATGTCCAATTGGCGAAGTTCTGGGCCTTTCACACCCTCTTCAGGCGGCGCAACCAGGAACTCAACCTCTCGCGCCTGCATGCATTCACCACCATCGTGCTCAAGCACTACGTTGACAGCGTGCTGGCGGGCATGCGCGTCGAACTCCCCTCCCCGCTCCTCGACCTAGGTTCCGGCGCGGGGTTCCCGGGCATCCCCCTCAAGATCATGCGCCCCGACCTCGAGCTCGTCCTGTGCGAGCCCCGCGCTCACAGGGCCGCGTTCCTGGAGGAAGCCTGCCGGCTCCTGGAACTGGACAACGTCCGGATCCTACCCCGCCGTCTTTCCCCCCGCGTCCGGGAGCCCGTCGCCGCCGTGATCGCCCGCGCCGTGGGTCCCATCGGCGTCCTACTCGATGCGGCCCGGCACTGCCTCGAACCAGGAGGCCTGGCGATCCTCATGAAGGGCCCGCGCGTCAAGGCGGAAATCGAAACGCTCGCCCTGCCCCCCGATTACGAACTCCTCCGCGTCGAGTCCTACGCTATCCCCAAAAGCCCGCACGAACGCTCCCTCGCGGTGTTCAGACGCACGGGCGCAAGCGGGGGCCCCGTCGTGATCGCGAGCGCCCGGAACGAGCGCCTCAAACAGCTCCGGCGCCTGCTCTCGGCGCGCGGCATTGCCAAGGAGGGCCTCGCCCTCTTCTCGGGCCGCAAAATCGTGCCCGAGGTGATCCGCGCCCACGCGCCGCGGATCGCTCTCTGCATCGTCAGGGGCTTCGGGCCCCTGCCCCCGGGGCTGCCCGCGGGCGTGCCGGCCCTGGCCGTCATCCCCGAACTTTTCGACGAACTCGACCCCGCCGGCACCGGGGGGCCGCTTCTCGCCGTCAGGGTCCCGCCGCTCCCGCCTTGGACGCCGGCCGCAAGGGACGGCCCGAGCCTTCTGCTCGGCTTCCAGGATCCCGTCAACATCGGCGCGGCGTTGAGGCTCGGCGCGGCCTTCGGCGCCGCGGAGGCCGTCATCCTCCGGGAAGGCGCCTCGCCGTACCTCCCCCGCAGCATTCGCGCGGCCGGGCCCGCGGTCCTCACGCTGCCCCTTGCCGCCGGCCCGCCGATGGGGCGGCTGGCGACGGCGCCGCTGCCCTTGATCGTGCTCTCGCCCCGGGGAACGCCGCTTCCGGAGTTTCGGTTCCCCCGATCCTGCGCCATCCTCGCCGGGCTGGAGGGACCGGGGCTTCCGCCCGGGCTGACGGCGTCGGCGACGCTTGCGATACCAATGCATGGCGCCGTAGAATCGCTCAACGCGGCCACGGCCCTCGCGATCGCGCTCTACGGCTACCGCCTGCAGCATCCGCTCCGCTGACGAACCGAGCGGGCGGCTGCGGGGCGCCGCGGCCCATGTAACCGGGAGTTTGCATGCAAGTCCGCGTTGGCGCCAGAGCCGGTTTCTGCATGGGAGTCAGGCGCGCCCTGAGCTCGGCCCTCGAGGCGGCGCTCCGCCGCCGCGGCCGCATCTTCACCCTGGGGCCGCTCATTCACAACACCCAGGTCGTCGAGCTGCTCAAGCGCCGGCATGTGGAGATCCTCGCCCGCCCCGAGGATGTCCAGCCCGGCGACCTCGTCGTCATCCGGGCCCACGGCGTGCCGCCCGAGAGCATGGCCGCCATCCAGCAGCGCGGCGGCACGATCTGCGACGCGACCTGCCCGCACGTCATGCGGGCCCAGAACACCGTCAAAAAGGCCGTCGAGGCCGGCGCGCACGTCATCATCGTCGGCGATCGCGGGCACGCGGAGGTGACCGGCCTGCTGGGCTACGCCGGCGACAAGGGCCATGTGGTGGAAACCCCCGGGGAGGTGGCCTCCCTCCCGCCCATGGAATTCGCCTGGGTCGTCGCCCAGACGACCCAGGCTGCCGACACCTTCGCCGCCGTCGCCGAAGCCGTGCGCGCCCGGGTGCCGCGCGTCGAGGTCACCCCGACCATCTGCGGCTCCACTTCCGGCCGCCAGGAAGAAGTCATCGGCATGGCGCACAAGGTCGATGTCATGGTGGTCGTGGGCGGCAAGCACAGCGCGAACACCGTGCGCCTCGCGGAAATCTCCCGCCGCGCCGGCGTGCCCACCGTCCTGGTGGAGACCGCCGACGAACTCGACCCGGCCCTCTTCAAGGACTGCCGCACGGCCGGGGTGACGGCGGGCGCCTCCACGCCGAACTGGATCATCGACGAAGTCGTCGAGCGCCTCCGGCTCATGAACCGCGGGGCGTCTCCCGCCGCCTGGCTCCGCGCGGCCTGCGCCTCCCTGCTGGCCAGCCACCTCTTCAGCGCCGGCGGCGCGGCGGCGCTGGCCTATGCCGCCGCCTGTCTGGCCGGCCTCGCTCCCGGCGCGCTTCCGCCCAGCTTGGCGGGGCTGTACCTCTTCGCGATGCAGAATCTCAACATGTTCGTCGAGCACCGCCAGGGCGATCTCGTCACCCACCGCCACCGCTCCCTGTACACCCGCTTCGGGCATATTCTGGCCCCGCTGGGCGCCCTGAGCGCGGTCGCGAGCCTCGTCCTGGCCTGGATCGCCGGGCCGATACCCTTTACGATCCTGGCGCTTTCGACCCTTCTCGGGGCCATGTATCCCGTCCGCCTCGCGCCGCGCTCCTGGCGCTACCAATGTCTCAAGGATATTCCCGGCTCCAAGAACGTCTTCTTTGCCGGGGCGCTCGCCGTCGTCGGCGTGCTGGTGCCCGCCGCCGCCGGCGGGGCCTTCGCCCCCACGTGGGCCCTCGGCCTCGCGTTCGCCTATACGGTGACGCTGGCCTTGGCGCGTTCGATCACGCTGGACATGCAGAACATGCAGAGCGACCAATTCGCCTGCCGCGAGACGATCCCCGTCGTCCTGGGGCACGGCGCGACGCAGCTTCTCATCGGCGTCGGCGCCGCGCTGTGCATCGCGGGCTTTCTGGGCGCGGCGGCGCTGGGAGCGGTGCCCGCCACCCGGCTCTGGTATCTCGCCGCCTTCGCGCACGTCGCCCTGTATCTCCTGATGCACAAGCGGCGGTGGTTCGCCCACGGAATGGTGTTCGAATGCATCGTGGACTCATCCTTTTACTTGCCCGCGGCGATCGCGGCGCTGCTCTAGGACGGCGTCTTGCTTGCCGCCGCGCGCGCGGCTATTCTCGGCGGCACAGACCCACGACGAGAAAGGATCCGACATGAACACGCCCACGCCGGAAGAAACCTTGCTCGGCCTACAGACCCCCGCTCCGGCCCCGCGGCGCTTTTTCACGCCTCTGAGCTGCTGCCTGGGCTGCGGCGGCCTGCTGGTGCTGGTCTTCCTGGGTTTGTTCGGCGCCGCCTATTGGCTCACCACCCGGCTGTTCCCGGACGCGCCGCTCGCCATCGACATGCCCGTCGTCGATCCGGCCGACACGCAGAGGGCCCTCCAGAAGTGCGAGGCCCTTGCCAGGGGCGACCTCGCGGCGGCCGAATTCCCCGAGCCCGAGCTCAATGCAGTTCTGCGCAGGTTCCTAACCGAGGACTTTGCCAAGGAGTTCGACGTCGACCCGGCCCAATGCAAGGGCCGGATCGAAATCACACCCGACGATCGAATCAAGCTCGCCGTGAGCGTTCCTCTCCACCGCGACTGGGCAAGGTTCATCAACGTCGAGTTCCTGGGCAAGCTCGTCGTGGATAACTTCCAGCTCCGCGTCACCGATGCCGAAGTACTGCGCATCGGACGCATCACGGTCCCTGACGAGCACGTCAAGGGAGCCTGGAAGCAGAAAGGCAACGAAGCAACGCGCCGGATCTTCGGGTCCGTCGAGAAGCGCCTGAAGACCCTCGAGGTCGCCGGCGGGCGCCTCCGGATCGCCCTCAGCGATCCGCCTCAGAACGATCCGCCTCAGAACGATCCGCCTCAGGACGCTCCGCCGCCTGGGGAGTAGCGGCTGCGCCGCCCGCGGGAGCCGCGGCCTCGCCCGCCGGTTCCAGCATGGCATCGAAGGCCGCGGCGGCGGCGCCCGCCCAGAACTCCTGGAGCCACTCCCGCCGCAACTGGCCCCTGATGCGCAGGCGGTGGAACCGCACGGGCGACTGCCCGGTGGCGAAGATGACGGCGCCGGGCGCCTCGCGCCCCGCGATCGCCGCCAGTTCGTCGGCCAGCGCTTTCGCCGGCTTTCTGAAGAGCGTCGCGCGCAGCAGCGTGAGCTCGAGAGTCTCCGCGCAAGCCGCCGCGAAATAGGCGACGCGCCCCTTCTGCATCTTGATTCTTTCGTCGTAGCCCCGGAACGCGAGGTGCCACTGCCCGGCGCCGCGCGGCCTGACGAGCACGAGATTCAGCGTCCCGGGCAGCACGCTGTCGATGACCGGCTCCTTGAACTCGAAGCCCAGCCCGTAGAACACCTCGTAGGCGTCCGCCGGCCCGCCGATGACGATGCCCACGTTCGGCGTGTCCGCCAGGGGCTCGGCCTCGCCCTCGACCCGCACGCCGCCCGTGAAGAGGCGGGCCCCGCCGTGCAGCCCGACCCGGCCGCGAACCTCCATGCCGCCCAGCGGGCCGGCGACAACGGCTCCACCGGCGCCCGCCGGCCGCCAGTCCCGCAACTGGGCTTCGTCGGAGAAGGCGTACTCGAGCGTCAACCGGTCCTCGCCGTCCATGGCGGCCTTCGCCCGGAAAGCCGTCGCCACGCCCTCGGCCCACCGCGCGCCGACAAACGCCCGCGTGTAGGCATCCCTGAGCCGCTCGCGCGCCGCGCGCAACGCGGCGCTGCCCGCAAGCGGCGGCAGGACTTCGGCGTACCGGTCGAGCGCTTCCTGAAAGCGCCCCTCGGCGGCCAGCGCCGCGCCGCGGTCCGCCAGAGCCTCGATGGCCAGGGCGGCCTGCCGCTCGCGCTCCGCCGCCAGAAACACCCCGAGTTCCGCCGGCGCCCGCGCGCCCGCGCGCGCGGCGGCGGCGTCCGCCTCGCGCCACATTCCGAGCAGCGCGTACTGATACGCCAGCGCTTCCTCCGCCGCGAGGCCGGGCGCGTTCTCCGCGATCCAATCGCACAGCGTGTCTAGATCGAGCCGGAGCGGATCGATCGCCACCCGATCCTTGCGCTCGGGGCGCTTGATCTCAATTCGCGCGCCATCGCCGGCCACGGCGGCGATGCGGCCGCGGACCTCGACGGTTTGGCCCTGCGCCCGATAGGTGAACAACCGCTCCGTGCCGCCCTCCCGGAGCTTCCGCGCCGCCGCGAGCACGGCGTCCTTCGCCTGCGCCGCGCGGGCGCACGCGCGCAGCAGGGCGCCGTGCGCGGCGGCCGCATCGCCGCGCGTCCAAGCGCCGCCCGCCGCGGCCAACCGTTCCGCCGCGCCGGCGAAGTCCCGCGCCGCGCAGGCCGCCCGCGCCGCGGCCTCGAGCTCCCGCCAACGCCCGCCCTCGTCGTGCCACGCCGCTTCGATGGCGCGCACCGCCGCGCGCGCCGCCTCGAGGGCCTGCGCGCTCTCCGGCAGGAGTTCCTCGTCCACGCCGCCCAGGAGCTCGCGCGCCGCCGCGAAATCGCCGGCGCGCGCCAACTCCTCCCCCCGCGCCGCGATCCCCTTGATCCGCGCCAGGTGCTGGGCGCGCAGGGCGGCGGCGCGCTCGCGCGCCATCTCCGCCGCTTTCGTCCCCTGGTTGCGCCGCTGCGCGGCGAACTCCTCAAGGCGCATCACGAGAAGCGCCGTGTGCCTGCCGGCGGCCTCGGTGAGGTCGCCGAGGCGTTTCTCGGCCGCGGCTTCCGCCTCGAGGCGAATCTCTTTCACGCGCGCGGCGGCCCGCGCGGCCCATTCCGTGCCGCGGTGCTCGGCGATGAACTCCTCCCAGGCCGCGATTCGAGCCTGCCAGTCCTTGCGCGCCCCCGCGTCATCGTCAAGCACCCTGGCAAAAGCCCGCGCCGCGGCCGCCTCGCCCGACGAACGAACCTTATCGGGCGCGCCTCCCTCGGACACGGCCGGCTCCTCGGGCACGCCGCCGCGCTCCTCAGCGACCGTGCCGGGCGGTTCCGCCGGCGGGCCGGGCGCGGCCTCCTCGTGCAGCCGTGCCAGGGAAAGCCAAAACGCGGCGATCCCCGCGCCCACCGCCGCCGCCGCCACCGCCGCCGCCCCCGGCGCCGTGAGAATCTCGCGCCAGCGCGCAACCTCGCCTCCCGCGCCATCCGACTGCAGGCCGGCGAGCACCGCCGCCGCCGATTCCGGCCGCACCGAGGGATCGTCGGCGAGGGCCTGCTGCAGCGCCGCGCGCAACACCGCCGGGAGATTCGATCTGCGGCGCACGGCGCGCCCCGCGCGGGCTTCGCCGCCGGCAAGGCCGGCGTGAAGCAGGGCGGCGGCAAGGTAAAGGTCGCCGCGCGCCGAGGGACCCCCCTTGCCGGCCCGGATTTCCGGCGCCAAAAGAACGTCCCGTGCGCCGCCGGCCTCCCGCGGTGAAACCGCGGCATGCTCGAGGTTCACGATGCGAATGTCGCCCGCGGCCGTCACGCGCACATCGCGCGGGCTGAGGGCCCCGATGAAGATTCCGCCGCGGTGCGCATCTTCGAAAAACCGGAACAGCCGCTGCGCGGCGGCGAGCACGACCGGCGCCGCGCGCTTCCTGAGGGATTGGAGCGGCTCCCCCTCGGGGAGCTCGAACACGAAGAACCGGTAGGCGCCCGCGGCCCCCTCGTCGATCGGCGCCGCCACCGCGTCATGGGCCAGCGCCAGCCTGAGGCGCACCTCGGCCCTGACGGCTTCGACCTTTTCAGGCGACGCGGCCGGCACCAGCTTGATCAGCACGTCCCGCGCCAACGCATCCTGGCGGGCCAGCAGCAACACCCCGCGCGGCGACTCGGCGAGGCGCTGCTTGACGGTGTATCCCGGGAAAACGAGCTTCGCCCGGGCCTTGTCCTCCGTCGTCACTCCTCGCAGCCCTCCTCGACGCGCAGAACGGCATGCGGCATGAACCACTCCGCGTGCTCGTCCAGCCTGATTCCCCGCTCGGGATCGACCTCGCGCACCCGCCCGGCGCGCATTCGGTCCTTGATGCGAAGACAGACGCGCCTTCCCCGCAGGTCCTGCGCCGCGCGCCACGCATCCAACACGGCCGCGCCGCGGCCGCTCGCGACGGCCCGCGCCGCGCCGACAATTTCGACGCACACGAAGGCGAGCAGCGCGTCCCGTTCCGGCGCCGCGCCCGCCGCCTGGGCGATCGACATCGGCCGGCGAGGCGCGCGGTCCGCATCGACATACTCGGCTGCATCGCCGCGCACGTTGAGTCCCACGCCCACCGCGCAGCCGCCCGCCCCGCACTCGACCAGGATGCCGCCGATCTTGCCGCCTCCGAGCTGAATGTCGTTGGGCCAGCGCAGGCGCGCGCCCGGCGCGCCCGCCCGCACCAACCCGCGCAGGACGCCCACGCCGGCCGCGGCCGCGACGAGGTGCGGCGCGAGGGAACGCGCGCGGCACCACCACGAGAACCACAGTCCCATAAAGGGCGGCGACGCCCAGGCGCGCCCCCAGCGCCCGCGGCCTCTGGTCTGCGTCTCGGCCGCGACGATCAGCTCGGTGCCGGACGCGGCGCCCGCCGCGCCGGCGCTCAGGACGTATTCGTTGGTCGAATCGAGGACCGGAAAAACGCGCAGGTCGGCGCCGCCGATTTCGCGCGCGAGCCGCGCCCGCGCCGCCTCGGCGTCCAGGGGCGGCGGCGCCCCCGCAAGCCTCAGCCCATCGCCGGAGACTTCGATCGTAAACCCGGCGCCGCCAAGCTCGTAGGCGCCCGGAGCCGGGAGCGCGCCGAATCTGGCCTGCAGCGCGCCGGCAGACACGCCCTCCGCCCCGCCGTGCGCCAAAAAAGCGACGGCAGGGTACCACTGGCGTGAGCACTTTCGGAGCGCCGCGGTCATCCTTGGCGATTATAGGTGCCGGGTCCCGCGCCACCAAGAGGTCGCCGCGGTCCGGTAATTCCGGCGCGCGGCGCTCAAGCGCGGTCCTCGTCCCGACGAAACAAGTGGCGGGGGAACGCGCCCATGCGAAAGGTCATCTTCTCGGGGATCTGCTGGTGGCTCTGCCTGGCCGGATGCGCGCCGGCGCATCAGGGAACGTGCGAGCAGATCGACGACGGCCGCGCTTTCTCCGCCCGGATGATCGAGGGCGCCGATCCGGTTTTCTTCCACCTTCCCACCGCCGGGGATGCGCTGCACGATCCTTGGAGTCTGCGCGCCGTGCCCGCCGCGCTGGAGGGCGCCGTCATTCAAGCGGAGAGCGCGTTCCGGGGCACCGGCGGGTTCTGACCCGGGCGCGCTCAGCCCGCGCGCCGCTTCAACGCCGCGATGCGGTCGCGCAGCACGGCGGCCTGCTCGAAGTCGAGGCGCGCCGCGGCGGCCTGCATCTGCTCGGCGAGCGCCAAGATCTCCTCGCGAGCGGTGAACGTCGCGCGTTCCTCCCCCGCGGCCTCCCGCACCACCGCCTGCGCCTTGGCAAAACGCTCGATCCCGGGGCGGATCGCCTTCACGATGGTTCGGGGCGCGATGCCGTGTTCCCGGTTGAAGCGCTCCTGCACGCCGCGGCGCCGGCGCGTCTCGCCGATGGCGCGGTCCATGGAGGGCGTCACCACGTCCCCGTAGAGCACGACCTCGGCGTGGTCGTTGCGCGCGGCTCTGCCGATGGTCTGGATCAGCGCGGTCTCGGAACGTAGAAACCCCTCCTTGTCGGCATCCATGATGGCCACGAGCGACACCTCCGGGAGATCCAGGCCCTCCCTGAGCAGGTTGACGCCGACGACGACGTCGCAGACGCCTTTGCGCAGGTTCTGCAGGATCTCGACGCGCTCGAAGGTGTCGATCTCGCTGTGCAGATATTCGCACTTGACGCCGCTGTCGCGGATAAACTCGCTCAGGTCCTCCGCCATGCGCTTGGTGAGGGTCGTGACCAGCGTGCGCTCGCCGCGCGCGACGCGCTCCCTTATGCGGCCAAGCAGATCGCCCACCTGACCGCGGGCCGGCCTGACGACGACGATGGGATCAAGGAGCCCCGTCGGCCGGTTGACGAGGTTCACGACCGCGCCGCGCACCTTCTCCAGCTCGTAGGGTCCGGGCGTGGCCGATACGTAGATGGTCTGCGCGACGACTCCCTCCCACTCCTCGAAAGTCATGGGCCGGTTGTCCAGCGCCGAGGGCAGGCGAAAGCCGTGGTCGACCAACGTCTGCTTGCGCGAGCGGTCCGCGGCGTGCATGGCGCGGAGCTGCGGAACGGTCACGTGCGACTCATCGACGATGGTGAGGAAGTCGCCGGTGAAATAGTCGAACAGATTGAAGGGGCGTTCGCCCGGCCCGCGGCCGTCCAGGTGCCGCGAGTAGTTCTCGATGCCCGGGCAGTAGCCCGCCTCCCGGAGGAGCTCGATGTCGTAGCGGGTCCGCCCGAGGAGCCGCTCCGCCTCCAGGAGCTTCCCGGCCGCCTTGAGCTCCGCCGTCCGCTCCCGCAGCTCGGCCTGGATCGAAGCCACCGCGCGGTCGATGCAGCTCGCGGAGGCGACGAAATGCTTGGCCGGCCAGAGCGTCACGCGTTCCGCGGAGCCCAGGACCGTGCCGGCGACCGGATCGATGCGCAGAATGCGCTCCACCGTATCGCCGAAGAACTCGATCCTGAGGGCGGTTTCCTCGTAAGCGGGGTGAATCTCCACCACGTCGCCCCGCGCCCGGAACATCCCCCGCGCCGTATCGTAGTCGTTGCGTTCGTACTGCAAATCGACGAGCTTGCGCAGGAGCGCGTCGCGGTCCAACCGGCCCCCCGCCGCCACCGCCGCCACCGATTCCTGGTACTCGGCGGGACTGCCGAGGCCGTACAGGCACGAGACGCTCGCCACGACGATCACATCGCGCCGCGTCATGAGCGCGCTGGTGGCGGACAACCGCAGGCGGTCCAGCTTCTCGTTGATCGAGGCGTCTTTCTCGATGTAGATGTCCCGTTGGGGGATGTAGGCCTCGGGTTGGTAGTAATCGTAATAGCTGACGAAGTACTCCACCGCGTTCTCGGGGAAAAACTCCCGCAGCTCCGCGTAAAGCTGCGCCGCCAGCGTCTTGTTATGGGAGATCACGATGGTGGGAAGGCCCGTGCGGGCGATCACGTTCGCCGCCGTGAAGGTCTTCCCCGAACCCGTCACCCCCAGGAGCACCTGATCGGGCGCGCCGGCCGCCACGCCGGCGCACAGCGCCTCGATCGCCGACGGCTGATCCCCCCGCGGGCTGAAGCCCGCCGCTAGGCGGAACGGGCTCGGTGCAACCGTCGCCACGGGTCAGCGCTCCCGCGCCGTACGGGAGCCGAGCAGACGCTCCGCCCACAAAGCCTCGGCGCGCGCGCGCCCCACGCCGGGCAGGGCGAGCAGTTCGGCCGGGGCGGCTTCGGCCGGATCGACGGCGCGGGGCGGCGGCGGCGCGAGGTCGCGGCACGGCAGGAACGCGCACGCCGCGGCCAGCACGCCCGCAAGCATGACGAGCGCCCGCGTTCGAGTGCTCTCCCCCGGCATGATCGTCCCCCTTCCGCGCTACGAGGGCGGAAACCGCCGCACGATGTCCGCCAGCCCCTCGAGCGCTTCCCCCTCGGCAATGCCGTTGCGCGCGAACCACCCCTGGGGCACCTCGAGGGCGTAGCGCACCTTGAACGCGCCCACGGTGGTCTGCTCCGCCATGGGCTGCATGTCGCAGATTTGGCGGATCCGACCCTCGTCGTCGATGAAGGCGATGCTGAGAGGCACGGTCACGTTGGACATGACGAAACGCGGGAACACCGCCACGGGATACACGAACAGCATGCCGGTGCCCTCGGGAACGCGGGCCCGGAAGCGGTACCCCTTCACGCGATCCCGGTCGTTGACCGCCAGTTCGACCGCCAGGCGCCGGCCCTTGATGGTCAACGCGGCGCACGGCAGGCCGGCCTCGCTCAGCCCGGCCGCCGCGCCTCCCCGGCCGCATCCCGTCGTCCCCGACGCGATCGCGAGCAGCATTGTCACGAGCAGGTGCCGCATGCCTCTTAACCTCAGGGCTCGATTGTAGTCCAGCGGCCGGAGGCCGGCAACCTGCGCGCGCCGCCGCCGGCGCCTGCGGCCCTTCCGCAGCGATTTCGCGCTCTTGTTGACGAAGCTCTCGGCGACGCCTAAACTTGCGCCCTGGCCTCGGGCCCTTTACAAGGAGCCTTCCATGTTCGATCTTGCCGCCGAGATGAAGCGCCGCCGGGAGGAGAACATCGCCCTTTTCGGCGCGCACGTCAACCCGCGCCTCACTAAGGTGCTCCAGCTCATCGGTTTCTCCAAGAGCTACGTCCGCGCCGAGGGCGCATATCTCTACGACGCCGAGGGGAACGACTACCTCGACCTGCTGGCGGGCTACGGGGTGTTCGGCGTGGGGCGCAACCACCCCGCCGTGATCCGCACGCTCCGGCAGTATCTCGACCTGGACGTCGCGTCCATGGTTCAGTTGGATGCGCCGCTTCTGGCCGGCATGCTCGCCGAAAGGCTCCTGGCCCTCGCCCCCGGCAAACTCGAGCGCGTGTTTCTCACCAATTCCGGCACCGAAAGCGTGGAGACCGCGCTCAAGCTCGCCCGCGCCGCGGCAGGCCGCAGCAAGGTCATTTACGCCGAAAAGGATTTCCACGGCTTGTCTCTCGGCGCCCTCTCGGTCAACGGCAACCGGGACTTCCGCCAGGGCTTCGAACCCCTCCTTCCCGACACCTTCTCCGTGCCCTTCGGCGATGCGGCCGCGCTGGAGGCCCGGCTGGCCGAGGGCGATGTGGCCGCCGTCATCCTCGAGCCGATCCAGGGCAAGACCGTGCATGTGCCGCCCGGCGGATACCTCGCCGACGTCGCCCGGCTCTGCCGGGCTCACGGCGCGATCTTGATCCTCGACGAGGTCATGACGGGCTTGGGCCGGACGGGCAAACTGTTTTGCGCCGAGTGGGAGAACGTCGAGCCGGACATCGTGGTGGTCTCCAAGGCGCTCTCGGGAGGCTTCGTGCCGGTGGGCGCGGTGCTCTTCCGCCGTTGGATCTACGACAAGGTCTTCAGTTCGTTGGAGCGCTGCGTTGTCCACTCCAACACCTTCGGCCGCGGGGGCATGGCCATGGCCTGCGGCCTGGCGGTGCTGGACATCCTGGAGGAGGAGCGGCTTCCCGCCAACGCGCTGGCCATGGGCGAGGCCATCATGGCCGGCCTGCGGGACCTGCAGCGCTCCAATCCCATGATCAAGGAGGTGCGGGGCCGCGGCCTCATGATCGCCATCGAGCTGCAGCCGCCGCGCGGCCTTTGGGGCCGGCTCCAAGGCGCCTTCATGGACAAGCTCTCCCCCGGCCTCCTGGCGCAGTCCTTCGTCGTCCCCCTCATGAGCGACCACCGGATTTTGACCCAGGTCGGCGGCCATGCGGCCGACGTCATCCGCCTGCTGCCGCCCCTCATGATCGGGCGCAAGGAGGTGGACCGCTTCCTCGGCGCCTTCGCGGCGGTGCTCGACGACGCCAAGAAGTTCCCCGGCCCGATCTGGGAGATCGGCAGCCGCCTGGCGGCGCACGCCCTCAAGGGGAATCGATAGGGAACCGCGGCCTAGTCGGCGCCGCGGCGCGCCGCCGCCCGGCGCCGGATCCGCAGCCACGCGGGCATGATCGCGAGGCAGGCCAGCAGCGTCATCGCCATGCCGCAGGTCAGGACGAAGCCGAGGCTCTGAATCCCGCGGTGGCTCACGCCGATGCCCAGCCCCGGAATGTACGGGATGGCCAACACTCCGAATCCGACGATCTCCAGCAGGTTGACGAGAATGATGCCCGGGCCGGTCCCTTCGGTGAGCCCCGGCGGATCACCCCGCGCATCCATGCGGCTCCGGTAGAGCATCTGCACCCCCGAATCGACGCCGATGCCGAACATGAGGGGCAGCACGATGATGTTGGCCGCGTTGATCTGCATGCCCGCCAGGCGCATGATGCCGAAGGTCACCGCGAAGCCCACGATCACGGGAACGAGCGCAAGCAGGCTGTCGCACAGGGACTGAAAATCCGCCAGCAGCATCAGGAAGACCACCAGCATGCCGAGGGCGCCCGCGACGATATACGAATTCTGGATGAGCGTGCCGGACTCGCAGATCTGGACGCTCACGCCCGTGATCAGGGGATCGACCCCGCGCATCTCGGCGACGAAAACCGGCAGGAAATCGGGATCGAGCACATCCCGCACCGGCGAGAGCGACGGATCGGGCAGCCGGGGAAAGATCTCCAAAGCCAGCGTGCCGTCCCGGCCGCGGTACGGATCGAGCACCTCCGCCGGCAGGTCTTCCAGCCCGAGGGGCGTCGGATCGAGGGCCCGCAGGACCTTGTCCCGACTCTCGTCGCGCCAGCGGGCGAACTCGCCGTCGAGGCGCGCCAGGCGGGCGGGAGCCGCCGCGGGCGCCAGGTCGCGCAGCGCCCGGGACAAGCGCTCGAGGGCCTGCCCGACTTCGTCGACGTAGGGTCGGATGGCCGCCGGAATGTCCCCGCGCAGGGTCTGCACCTTGAACGCCGCCTGAAGCAGCATGATCGCCGGCGCGAGCCCCGACCTGGCCTCGGGCGCCGCGCGGCCCCGCGCCACGGCTTCCTCGATGGCCGGCCGCAGTTCCTGCAGGAGTTCAATTTTGCGCTCCTCGTCATCCGGCATGAGCAGCCCCACGCCGCGCACGACGCTCACGGTGGACAGCCGTCTGAAGCGCTCCGCCCGCTCACGCGCCTCTTCCATGTCGCCGACAATGGAGACGCCGAACCAGATCGACTCGCCGGCATCGTCGACGATGCGCCGCTCCCAGTCCACGCTGGGCATGCCCGCCGGTTGGAGCTTGAGCAGGTTGTAGTCGAACTGCAAGCCCGCGGCCGCCAGCACGGAAAGCGCCGTCAACACCGCCCCCGTGCCCAGCGTGAGCGCCGGATGGCGCACGAAGGGCATGAACCAGCGGTCGTCGTAGTAGCGCACGAAGCGCCGGCCCACCGGCACGATATGCCGGTGCCACGGCTTGACGAAGCGGAGCAGCGCCGGAAAGACGGTGACCATGGAGATGAGGCACAGGATCACGCCCACGCCGGAGATCAACCCCATCTCCGCCACGCCGGTGAAGTCGGTCGTGAGGGTCATCATGAAGGCCGCGGCCGTCGTCAGGCAGCCCGTCAGGACGCCAGGACCCATGACCCGGTACGTGTCGCGCATGGCGGCGACGCACCCCTCCATATCGTCCCTGTAGGTATGCCGGATCCGCTCGTAACGCAAGGCGAGGTAGATTCCGTAGGCGATGCCCAGCCCCAGCAAGATCGGCACGAACACGACGCTGATCACCTGGAGGTGGCCGACGGCCAGCGTGGTGAACCCGAACGTCCAGGCGATTCCCGCCAGCAACGCCGCCATGAGCATGAGCGGCATGCGCACGCTCTGGAAGGCGCTGAGCATGAGGAGCATGATCAGCGTCGCCGCGAGGAGCGATGCCACGATTCCATCCCGGGTGGCGGCCTCGGTTTCGTCGGCCTCCACCACATCGATGCCCGTCAGACCCGCGTCGACCTTCGGGTGGCGCGCCAGCACTTTCGCCATCACGCTCCTGGCCGAGGCGATCGCGGGGGCGAGCGCGTTGATCTGGCTCGTGTCAAGCTCGGGCGTGATCCGGATGAAGTACATGCGGTTGTTGTCGGTGACCAGGTACTGCCACAGCCCGCTCTCGCGTTCGCGCTCCAAAATGAGGCGCCCGATATCGGTGGGCTCGTCCCCTTCGTTCCGGACCGACGCGGTGAAGGCATCCAAGACGCCCGCGAAGCTCCGCAGGTCCTTGATCGTCTCGGCGTCGGTGCCGCTCTCTTCCTCCGCCTGCATCCGCGCCGCGACCTGGGCGATGAACGCCTCCGGGACCGGGCTGGAGAGGAGCAACGGCGCGTCCTTGACATCGACCAACAACTCGCGGAACTCGTCCGACGGCTTGCTCTCATCCAGATCCGCCACTCTGATGGCCTTCGGGCTCACCGCCAGCGTGTCGAATCCCCACACGGCCCGGCGGATCCACGGCGCGGCGTTCAACGCCGGGCCCAATTCGTCGATCATGGCCCTGACGGCGGCGGCGCGCGCGTCGCGTCCGTCGTCGGCCGGCCCCGCGTCCGCCACGACCAGGAGATCGCTGGTGCCCGAGAAGCCCTCCTGCCAGCGGATGAAGCGCTGGTTCCATTCGAGCCTCTTGGAGATCAAATCGTTGCGGTTCGACTGGAAATCGAGCGGCCCGAGCACCGCGCCCGTGAAGGGGAGGGGCACGGGCGCCAGCGTCACGACGATGGACGCCGCGGTAAGCAACGCGCCCGCGCCCAGCACCAAGCGGGGCCGCCTGGCGACGAAAGCGGCAAGACCCGCAAGCGCACGAAGCTTCAGCTCCTGGTATCTGAACATGGCATATGATCGTAAGACAAGGGTCTGCAAGGCGCAACAGGGGCGCGCGCGGCGGCGCACGACTCTTTCCAAGGGCTTTTTTTCGGTTACACTTGGCCTTCGTCCGCGGCCGCCGCGCCCGCCGTTTGCGGTGGGCGGCGCCCCGAGGGCCGAAGGAGATCACCGTGAGGCAGACAGGCGGACAGACCACGGATTGTGTGTGCGCGCCCGGCATCGACGCCGGGCCGGCGCTCGGCGCCCGCCTGGACCTCGCCGTTGAGCGCGCGCGGGACAACCTGGCGGGACAGCAGCGCGAAGACGGCCACCTCTGCGCCCAATTGGAAGCCGACATAACCCTCGAGTCCGACCTGATCATCGCCCTGCACTTTCTCGGACGCGCTCGGATCCACGCCGATCTCATGGCGAAAGCCGCGCGGGAGATCCTCGCCCAGCAGTTGCCCGGCGGAGGCTTCAGCACCTTCCCGGGCGGCCCGCCCGACGTGAGCGCCACCGTCAAGGCGTACTTCGCCCTCAAGCTGGCCGGCTATCCCGCCGACGCCGAGCCCCTGGCCCGCGCGCGCGCGGCCATCGCGGCGCTGGGCGGCATCACCCGATGCAACACGTACACCCGGTTCTATCTGGCGCTCTTCGGGCAGTACGACTGGAAGGGCGTCCCCGAGATCCTGCCGGAGATCATGCTGCTTCTGCCCTGGTTTCCGCTCAGCCTCTACTCTATGTCGAGTTGGACGCGCGCCATCATCGTGCCGCTCATGATCGTCAACCACTACCGGCCGCTGGCGCCCACGCCCGAAGGCGGCGGGATCGACGAGCTACGCGGCGACCGCCGCGCCGAGCGCACCCTGTACGTCGAGAGCCGCAACGGGACCTCGCCCTGGAAGCGCGTCTTCGTGAGCCTCGATCCGCTCCTGAAGCTCTGGAGCCGGCGGCCCATCGCGGCCGTCCGGGGCCGCGCCCTGCGAAAGGCCCGATCTTGGATCCTCCGGCGCCAGCACCGCTCAGACGGCCTAGGCGCGATCTGGCCCGGCATCGTCAACACGGCCTTCGCGCTCAAGTGCCTGGGATTGCGCGACGGCGATCCGGTGCTGGAGCGCACCATCGGGCAGATGCTAGGCTTGGTAATCGAAGACGGCGGGCGACTCAAGGTCCAACCGTGCAAATCGCCGGTGTGGGACACCGCCCTCACGATGATCGGCTGGCTGCGCGCCGGCATGCCGGCCGGCGACCCCGCGCTCGCGCGCGCCGCCAAGTGGCTGCTCGACCGCGAGGTGCGTCTGCCCGGCGACTGGCGCGTCAGGCGCCCCCGCGCCGCGCCGGGCGGCTGGTACTTCGAGTACGCCAACGAGTTCTACCCCGATCTCGATGACACCGCGGTCGTCGTCATGGCCCTGGCCTGCGTCGACCTCGGACCGGAGCAGCCCGTGCTCCAGTCCGCCGTCGACCGCGCGCTGGCCTGGGTCCTCGCCATGCAGAACCGCGACGGCGGCTGGGGCGCCTTCGATGCCGACAACCGCCACCCAATCCTCTGCGACCTGCCCTTCGCGGACCACAACGCGATTCTCGACCCCTCGACGCCCGACCTCACCGGGCGCGTGCTCGAAATGTGCGGCCGCCTGGGGTTCACGGAAAAGGAACCCGAGATCGCCCGGGCGGTCCGCTTCCTGATCGGGGCCCAGGAACCCGACGGCTCCTGGTTCGGGCGCTGGGGCGTCAACCACATTTACGGCACGGCCGCGGTGCTCGTGGCGCTCAACGCGGTGCGTCACGACATGACCGCGCCCGAGGTCGTCCGCGCCGCCGGTTGGATCGAGCGGGTCCAGAACCCGGACGGCGGCTGGGGCGAACGCTGCGACTCGTACCACCGCCCGGACGCCCGCGGCCGCGGGGAGAGCACGCCGTCCCAGACCGCTTGGGCCATGCTGGCCCTCATGGCCGCCGGCCGTTGGGATTCCCCGGCGCTGGCGCGCGGCGCCGAATATCTGCTTGCGGGGCAGGAAAGCGATGGGGCCTGGAGGGAACGTAACTTCACCGGCACGGGCTTTCCCTCGGTGTTCTACCTCAAGTACCACTTCTACCCCCGGTATTTCCCCCTCATGGCGCTCGGGGCCTACCGCGCGCGATCCCTGAATTCTTGGCCCATCGCCATCAGCGTCAAGCCGTCGCTTGCGGCTTACCGCCGAGTTCCGGCGCGCCCCCGGCTCAAGTTCCCGCTGCACCAATCCCTGACCATCGGAAAATACATCCTAGGCCGCAAGCTCCGCCGGCAAGCGCGCTTCCCCATGGTCCTCATGCTGGAACCGCTCCACCGCTGCAACCTCGCCTGCGCCGGTTGCGGGCGGATCAAGGAATACCGCGACCTCATGGGCTCGGAGCTGAGCCTGGCCGAATGTCTCGATTCGGCGGCGGAGTGCGGCGCCCCGGTGGTGTCGGTCTGCGGCGGCGAGCCCCTGATCTACAAGGACATCGCGCCCCTCGTCGCGGGGTTGGTCGCCCAGGGCCGCTACGTTTATCTCTGCACGAACGGCCAGCGATTGGCGGCCGCCGCGCCCGAGTTCACCCCGCACAAGCGTCTCATCCTCAACTTGCACTTGGACGGCCCGCGCGCCCTGCACGATGCGATCACCGGACGGCCCGGGTCCTTCGACCGCGCCGTCGCCGGCATCGCCGCCGCGCGCGCCCGCGGCTTCCGCGTCACCACCAACACGACGTTCTACGCAACGACGAAGCCGGCGGACTTGCGCGAGCTCTTCGAGCACTTGCTCCCTTACGGCGTCGAGGGGCATACGGTGTCCCCGGCCTACGCCTTCGCCGGCGCCGAAGGCGGCGATGAATTCTTCCTGAGCCGCGAGGAGATCAAAGCCCGCTTCGGCGGGCTGCGCGCCCTGGCGCGCCGGTTTCCGCTGCTGTGCTCCCCCGTGTATCTCGATTTTCTGCTGGGCACCCGCGACCTGCCTTGCGCGCCTTGGGCCAACCCCACCCGCAACGTCGCCGGTTGGCGCGCGCCGTGCTACCTGCTGCTGGACCGCCACTACCCCACCTTCAAGGACTACAGCGAGGGCGTCGACTGGGAAAACCTGGGCCCGGGGAAGGACCGCCGCTGCCGCGATTGCGCGGTTCATGCCGGATTCGAGCCGTCGGCCGTCCTCGGAGGAGGCGCGGGTCTCAGGGATATCCTGAGGATCGCGCGCTGGCAGCTTGGATGACGAGCGCCCCGACCTCACGCTGTTGACGGCGCTGCCCTTCGAAACCGCGCTGGCGCGCCGCCTGGGGCTGCGCCGCCACGCCGGCGCGCCGCTTCCCTGCCATACGGGCCGCGTGGGGAACCTTCGCGCGGCGCTGTGCGAGACAGGTCTAGGCGCGGAACGCCTCGAACGAATGGCAAACTCGCCGCTCCTGCGGCCGGCGCTCGGACTGGTGTCCACGGGTCTGGCGGGCGGGCTGGCGCCGGGGCTGCGCGCCGCGGCGGTCATCGTCCCCGCCGGCGTGGCCGGCGGCGCGGGCCGCCTTCCGGCGGACTCGTTCCTGCGCGGGGTGTTCGCCGCGGCGGGCGCCATCCCCGTGAACCTCATCGCCTCGTCCGGTGGGATCGTCGCGACCCCCGAGGCCAAGCGCGAGCTGCGCGCGGCGACGCGCGCTGATGCCGTGGACATGGAGAGCGGCGTCATCGGAAGCTGGGCCGAGGCGCACGGCATCGCCTTCGCGGTCGTGCGCGCAATCAGCGATCCCGCCGGGGCCGCCCTCCCGCCGGGCATCGCCGGCGGGCCGCGCACGGATCCGCTGCGCGCGTTGACGCGCTTTTTTTTCCTCGGATTGCGCGCCCTCGCGGCGCGCCGCGCCCTCGCCCGCGTCGTGCGCGGCGCCTGCGCCCGCCTCGCCCCGCTACCCGCCGAGTAATTCGACGATGGGCAGGAGCGGCACGCGCCGCCCGCCGCCCAGTTCCCCGATGCGCTGCTCGGGCTTGCCGTGGTGATCGGTGCCGCCGGTGACATACAGTCCGCGGGCGGCGCAGAAGCTCAAGATTCGTTCCGTCTCTTCCTCGCCGTGCAGCGGATACCAGGCCTCGAATCCCTGCACTCCCAGCGCGGTCGACTCCGCCAGCGCATCGTCCAGCCCGCAGACCCCCGTGGACCGAAGGGTCGGCGCTAGGTGCGCGAGAACGGCGATGCCGCCGTCTTCGCGCACCGCCTGGGCCGCGCCGGCCAGGGTGCTGCTGCTGCGTTCGGAATACAGCACGAATCCGCAGTCCTCCCGCGCCGCGCGCGCCATGCGTTCGCGCTCCCGCGCATCGGGGGGACGACCCTTCGCGGCGGCGAAAGCCTCCTCCCAAAAACGGGCCAGAACGGCCGCCTTGCGGCCGTCGCGGGCGACGAAGGCCTCCAGCACCGCCAGGGGCACGCGGCCGCGGCGCTCCACCGTTTCGCGCCAGAGCCGGCCGGCCGGAGGAACGGGCCAGCGCGGCGGGCGGCCCAGGGCGCGGGCGACCTCCGCCGTCGACTGCCGGTAGATCTCCTCAATTTCCGCAATGACCGCCGCCGTGTCGACGGCCGCCTCCGCTCCCAGGAACTCCCTCCGGCGCCGCTGCATGCGCTCGATGACCGCGGCGGGGGCCCATCTCAGCACCGCTTCGAAGCGGTGCTTCACCGCATTGTCCCAACACAGCGCGCGCACTCTCTCGGCGCGGGCGGCGCCTCCGGGAGGAAAATACCCCAGCAGGTGCAACACCACGCCCCGCCACTCCGTGCTGATCTCGATGCCGTCCAGCACCTTGAGCCGACCGCCGACGGCCGCCCGCAGCGCTTCGTTGCCTTCCGCGGTGTCGTGATCCGTGAGCGCGATCGCCGCGAGCCCCTCCTCGGCGCACGCGCGCTCGGCGATGCGCTCGGCGCCGTCGCGGCCGTCCGAGAAGGTCGAATGCAGGTGAAGATCGATGTGCGCCATTGCCCCCGCGCGGCCGCCGCCCTCCCGCCCGCGGCGCGGCCCCGCGCCGCGCCGCGCCGAGGTTCAAAGTCGGCCGTGCTCCCGGTACCACGCCGCCGTTTCCGCGATGCCCTCCTCGAGGGTGCGCTCCGGAACGAAACCCAGCTCGCGCGCCGCCCTGGCGCCGGAACAGGTCCAATGGGCGTGCGCGATCTCCCTGACCTTGTCGCGGTTGAAAATCGAGGGGCGGCCCGCGATCCTGCCCAGGCTCTGGCTGAGCAGCGCCGCCGGCAGGAGCGCCCACCGCGGAACGCGCAGCCGCCGCAGGTGCGTCCCGAACGCCGCCGCCATGGCCGCGACGACCGCGTCCCAGGGATACGGCGCGGCGTCGCAGAGGAAGTACGTCGAGCGCGGCGCGGCCCCCGCCGACGCGATCAGCCCCGCGGCCAGATCGCTCGCGTGGATCAGGCTCACGCTCCGGACCGCGGGGCCGACGCGCAGATCGAAGCCCCGCGCCACGCACTTGAAGACCATCAGCAGATCGCGGTCGCGCGGCCCGTACACCGCCGGCGGCCGCGCGATGACCCACGGGAGGCCGGAAGCCCGCACGCAATCTTCGGCCGCGAGTTTGCTCCGGCCGTAGGCCGACACGGGCGCCGGCGGGTCGTCCTCCTCGCGCGGCCGGTCCGCGGCGCTCGGGCCGCAGGCCGCCAGGCTGCTCACGTGCACGAAGGCCCGCAGGCCGCGTGCTGCGGCCGCCGCCGCGCACAGGCGGCGCGTCCCTTCGACGTTGACGCGGGTAAAATCCCCCGGCCGGCGCTCCTTGACGGCGCCGGCAAGGTGCATGATGACCTCCGCGCCCTCGCACGCGCGCGCCAGGGCGGCCGCGTCCTCGAGACTTCCCTCGACGGGCACGGCCGCCTCGGGCAGAGGGTGCCGCGCGGGCCCGCCCGCGGCCCGGACCAGGCAGCGCGCGTCGGCGCCCGAGGCACACAACCGCTCCACGAGATGGCTCCCGACGAATCCCGTCGCCCCGGTGAGCAGCACTCGCACGCCGCGCATGTCACAACGGGCGCTCGTAGACGCGGTACACCTTCGTCACCACGCCGCCAAGCTTCTCCAAGGGCCGGCACATAGCCCGGTTATCCTCCAGAATCCACGAGCACTCCGTCGCCGTGTAGCCCGCCGCCAGCCCGCGGCGGATCGTCTCCCCCACCATGATGCCGTCCAGCCCTCGGTCGCGAAAGCCCCTGACGACGCCCAGGAGGATGGTGCGCAGCCGCGTGATTCCGCGGGCGCGCCAGGCGAAGCGCAGGGCTCCGAGGGGAAACAACCTGCCGCCGGCCGCCTTGAGAGCCACGCTCACGTCGGGGACCGACAGCGCGACCCCGACGGGGACGCCCGCGCACTCCGCGATGAACACCACGCGCGGATCGAGAATGCGCTTCATGGCCGCGGCTTCGTGCCGGAATTCCTCGTCAGTCATGGGCACGAAGCCCCAGTTCCGCTCCCAGGCGGCGTTGTAGACCGCCAGCATGCGGGCCACCTCGCCGGCGAAGCGCCGCGGATCGACGGGCCGCACCGTAATGTCCGAGGCCCGCGCCCGCAGCCGCTCGAAAAGCTCCAGCGTGCGGGCATCGAGACGCTCCCGGGCGATCTCGTAGGCGAGAAGGTCCTTGCCCTTGACGAACCCGAAGTCCTCCACGAACTCCCGGTAGTGCTCGCGCTGGTACGGCATCATGACGGCGGGCATGTGCTCGAAGCCCTTGATGAGGAGCCCGAACTCGCCGTTCGAGCTCGGGCTCGCCGGCCCGAAGACGGCCGCCGCGCCGCCGGCCCGCAGCGCATCGCACGCGGTCTCCAGCAGCGCGCGGGCCGCGCCGGAGTCCTCGGCGCACTCGAAGTAGCCGAAGGCGCCGGCGCGCGTTCCGTGAAACTCGTTGTACCGCCGGTCGATGATCGCCGCGATCCGGCCGACGACCCGCCCGCCGCGTTCGGCCAGAAAATAACGGCTCTCGGCGTGGCGGTGAAACGGGTGCGCGGTGAGCTGGTGCATGACCTCGCCCCGCAGCGGCGGCACCCAGAGGGGATGGCCGGCGTAAAGCGCGTAGGGCAGTTCGACGAACCGGCGCAGGTCGCCGCGCCCGGCGACCTCCGTGACGCGCAGGGAGGGGCCGCGCATGGGTTAGATCAGGCCCACCCCGCGGCAGGCCTTCTCGATGATCTCCAGGGCCCGCGCGAGCTGTCCCCGGGTGTGCGTCGCCATGACGCTCAACCTGAGCAGCGACTGCGACGGCTGCACCGCGGGAGGGACGACCGCGTTGACGAAGATCCCCGCGTCGTTGAGCACGCGCCAGAGCCGGAACGTCTTCATGTTGTCCCGCACCATGAGCGGAATGATCGGCGTCGCGCTTCCGCCCGTGTCCAGCCCCGCCGACTCCAGGCCCGCGCGAAAGAACTCGGCGTTGTCCCACAGGCGCTGCCGGCGGTCGGGCTCTTCGCGGATGACGTCCAGCGCCCCGAGCACCGCCGCCGAGTTGGCCGGCGAGAGGCTGGCGCTGAAGATCAGCGGCCTGGCGTGGTGCATGAGGTAGTCGATGACCTCGCGGCGGGCCGCGACGAACCCGCCCACCGACGCCAGGCTCTTGCTGAACGTCCCCATGATGATGTCGACCTTGTCCGTGAGCCCGAAATGCTCGCCCGTGCCCCCGCCGTTGGCGCCCAGCACCCCCAGGGCGTGGGCATCATCGGACATGACCACGGCGTCGTATTTCTCCGCCAGGCGGACGATATCGGGCAGCGGCGCAATGTCGCCCTCCATGCTGAAGACGCCGTCGAAGACGATCATCTTCCCGGCGGCCCGGCAGTTCTGCAGGACCCGTTCGAGATCCGCGACATCGTTGTGGCGATACCTGAACTTGTCCCCGTAGGACAGGCGGCAGCCATCGATAATGCTGGCGTGATCGGTTTTGTCGATGATCACGGCATCGCCCTTGCCGACCAGGCCGGCGATGGCGCCCAGGTTGGCCTGGAACCCGGTGCTGAAGGCGAGCGCCGCCTCTTTCCCGACGAAGTTCGCCAACGCCTCCTCCAGCTCGGTGTGAATGCGGAGCGTCCCGTTCAGAAAGCGCGAGCCGGCGCACCCGCTGCCGTACTTCCGGACGGCTTCGATCACCCGTTCCTTGATGCGCGGGTGATTCGTGAGGCCGAGATAGCTGTTGGAGCCCAGCATCAGCATGCGGTGGCCGCCGACGATGACCTCGGTGTCCTGGGCCGATTCGATGCAGCGGAAATAAGGATACAAGCCGCACTGGCGCAGTTCCTCGGCCTGCGTGAAACGCAGGCACTTTCGGATCAGGCTGCTTTGTTGGCCGTCGTCCTGGGGGCTAACGTCGCGGGCCGCCACATGCTGCTCTGACATAACCTACGTCTTCCTTACTGACCACCGGCGCCCCCCCGGGGCGCGCAAGTTGACGCCGCTATGGTAGTCCGGCCCGGTGGGAAATGCAACCGGACAACGGACGGCCGACCCCGCCCCGCCCTCACCGGAGCCCGAGAGACCCCAGCAGCGCCGCCACCCGGCCGGCGAGAGCCGGGTCGCTGCCTTCCCGCCCCAGCAGGCCGAACATCGCGTTCTTGTAACCGGCGACGCCGGGCTGGTTGACGCCGTTGATGCGCAGGATCAGGCACTCGATGAGGACCGCGTTCATCTCGGACTGCAGGAGCTGCCCGATGACGAAGGGCGTGCGCTCGGGAATGCGCCACACGTCCACCGGCACCCCGCGCGTGATGTGGTCGTAGAGCAGCGCCTCGCACACCGCCCGGTTGATCTGGTTGACGCTGTGCGCGGCCGCCGTTTTGTCCAAACCATCGGCGATGCCCTCTAGAGCGGGAATCGCCAGGTCCGTCCGCGTGAAGCGCTCCAACAGGTAAAACACCTCCTTGATATTGCGGGGGCCCTGCGCCACGAGTTGGCCGTCGGAGTGCGCCTCCCGGCTGTAGAGCGCCTCCACCGCGCTCAGCCCGCGCCCGTCCTTCCCGTCGCTCTCGGGATAGAGCTGCCGGGCCCACGAGAGGATACCGCCGAGGTGCCAACTGTTGCTCACGAGCCGCTCGACCGCGCCCTCGTTAAGCATGAACGCCGCCCGCACGGCCGCCCGCCTGAGCGCCATGTTCGCGGCCGGCTCCGGGCGGCGGCACCACTCCTCCTCGGCGCAGCGGGCGCCTACAAGCAGCGCCTCGACATCGATCCCCGCCGCGGCCACCGCGAAGAGCCCCGCCGCGGTCAAGGCCGAAAAGCGGCCGCCGATGCCGTCGGGCACGTTGAAGAACGGCGCCAGGTCCGCATCGATGCACCCGTTGAGCCCGTAGCGCCGCACCGCCTCCCTGAGGGCCCCCGACCGCGCGTCCGTCACGGCGACCAGTCGCTCGCGCATGCGCGCCGGCCCGAGCCAGTCGGCCATCAGGCGGAACATGACGGCGGTTTCCGTCGTGGTCCCCGATTTCGAGATCACGATGACGGCGGTCCGGTCCGGATCGAGCGCCTCAAGCTTCTCCGCGATGAGATCGGGGTCGAGCTGCTCGCCCAGAAAGTGGACGCGCGGGGCTCTTCCCCGGGCCTTGGCGGCCATGGCGCTCTGGCTGTGCGTGAGGGCCTGGACCACCGCCGCGCCGCCCAGGTACGATCCGCCGATCCCCACCGAGACGATGTCGCCGGCGCCCCGGGAGAACCTCCGCGCCGCCCGCGTCAGCTTCCCCGCCATGTCCTCCGCCATGGCGCGTTCCGGAAACCGTTTCCAGCGCGTCATGAGCATCCCGCCGTCCATGAGCAGGGGGTGAGGCCGCTCCTCCGCAAGCAGGCGCACGGCTTCGGCGCCGGCGGCGTACAACGTCTCCAGATCGCCTTCGGTCAAGCCGCGCGACCGCGCGAACGGGACTCCCAGCGCCCCGCGATGCTCGTATGCGATGCGTGCCATCATGTGCGCCTCCCTCCACGCGCGAATCGTTGTACGATACCGGAAGGAGGGCGTTTCGACAAGCGGCCCATGGCGCGCGCCCGGCGCCCCCTCTATAATGCGGAGATTATGCGCCTCGCGTCGGTGTCCGCGGTCTTCCTGGCGTTGCTGGCCTCCTGCGCCCAGGAGGACCTGGTGACGGTCCGCATGGCATCGCTGGCCGGCGCGGGCGGCGCGGTGCAGGCCACGACCGATCCGGCGCTGAAGAACGTTCTCGTCAGAAACGGCACGCATCGGTATTGCGGCGCGGCCCCCACCTTCGCGCTGGCTCCCGACCGCGTGGCCGGCCTCGTCCACGTCGGCGCCGGCGGGTACGAGGTGCGCAGTCTCGATGAAGGCATCATGCTCTCGCGCCTGGACACGTGCGACGATGCGCCCGCCGTCCTGGTGGAGCCCGCGGGCTGGACGATGTGGTGGTCCGGCGGCAACGAGGGCGGCGACCGCATCTACCGCGCCTGCTCCGCCGACGGATACCTGTGGACCGGCGCCGACGCCGTGCTCGTCCCGTCCGAGTTCACCCAGGACGCGCGGCCGCGCGACGCCGTACACACGTCCGCGCCCGCCGTCCTGTGTCTGCGCGACACCTATCACATGTACTACGCCGGCACGGCGGGCGGCACCGTCGACAACGAGATCTTCCTGGCGTTGTCGCCCGACGGCGTGACATGGATCAAGTACAGCGCCGACGGGACGCCGGCCTTCCCCACGCCCGTCATCCCCAACACCGAGCCCGACGGCACCTACGGCCTGGGGCATCCGAGCGCCTTGGTCAAGGACGACACCGTCTATCTGTACTTCACCAGCCGGCGCCGCGGCGCGTCGGGCCTCTTCCTGGCCACCTCGACGGACGGCATCCGGTTCGGGCCGCCGCGGCGCGTGGCCGCCGACATCGAGAACGCCGACGTGAAATACTGCCCGGCCCTCGACGTCTTCTTCATGGTCTACGGCGAGGTGGGCGACCGGTACATCTTCTTCAACGTCTCTCCGGACGGCCTGCAATGGCTGCCCCACGACCGCGCCAGAACCATCGCGACGGGCGGCCCGGAGTCCGTCCACCACAGCCCCGCCGTGGCGGCCGACGGGCGGGGCCACATGCGGCCGCAGGCGCGCGTCTTCTACGCCGGCGGGCTGCACTCCGGCGCGGCGCTCGCCCCGGAGTCGTGGGAGATCGAGTCATCCTGGGTCGAAATTCTCCGCCGCCCCTGACCGGGCCGGCGGCCGCGGATGCCGCCCTCAAGCGAATCCGATCGGATCCACATCCCACGCGATCGCCGCGCTCCGCGCGCCTTTCACGCCCTTGATTCTGCGCAGCGCCTCCCGGATCTCCGCCGGCCCCCGCGCTTTCACCACGAGGTGGCGCCGCACGCGCCGCCTGGCCTTCGCAATGGGACAGGGCGCCGGACCCAGAACGCGGCACGGAGCGCCCTCCAGCGCCGCCGCACAGGCTCCGGCCGCGGCGGCGACCGCTTCCTCGCGGGCGCCTTGGACCACGACCCGCAGCAAGCGACCGAAGGGCGGGTACCCCAGCGGACGGCGCAGAGCCAGTTCGCGCTCCGCGAACTCCTCGTAGGCGCCGGACACCGCCAGTCCGATGACCTGATTCTCGGGGCTGAAGGTTTGAATCACCACCGTGCCCGGCTCCGCGCCCCGCCCCGCTCGCCCCACCACCTGGTGGATCAACTGAAACGTGCGCTCCGCGGCGCGGAAGTCGGCCATGTACAGCGACGCATCGGCGCAGATGATGCCCACCAGGGTCACCTCGGGAAAGTCATGGCCCTTGGCGATCATCTGGGTGCCGACGATGATGTCCGTGCGGCCTTCGGCGAAGTCGCGCAGCACGCCGAGGAGACTGGCGCGGCTCGAGGCGATATCGCGGTCCAAACGGCTGACGCGCGCCGACGGGAAGCGCCGCTGCAGCTCTTCAACGATGCGCTCGGTGCCCGCGCCCAGCAGTCTGATCAGCCCCGCGCCGCATTGCGGGCACGCGGTCGGACGCGGCAGGGCCGCGCCGCACGTGTGGCAGAGCAGAAGCTCCCCGCGCCGGTGGTGCGTGAGCCCCACCGAGCACTGGGCGCACAGGAACACGTACCCGCAGCGCTGGCATTTGACGACGGGCGCGAACCCGCGCCGGTTGAGAAAGTAGATCGCCTGCCGTCCGTTCTGGAGCACGTTCGCCGTGATGTCCGCAAGCTCGCCCGACACCTGCGAGGCGCCGCTCCGAGCGCGCGAGACATCGACGACGCGCACGGCCGGCGCCCCCCGCGCCGTCGCCCTGGAGGGCAGGCGTAGGAGCCGGTACCGCCCTTGCAGCGCGTTGTGATAGCTCTCCAGGCTCGGCGTCGCCGATCCGAGAACGATCGGAATGCCCGCCTCCCGGGCCCGGTAAACCGCCACATCGCGGGCGTGGCAGCGCGGCGGATTCTCCTGTTTGAACGAACTCTCGTGCTCCTCGTCCACCACGATCAGCCGCAGGTTCGCAAAGGGCGCGAACACCGCCGAGCGCGCGCCGATGACCACCGTCGCCCGCCCGCGCTTGGCCAGGAGGAGGTTGCGCACCCGCTCGCGGTCAGGCAGCAGCGAGTGGACCAATACCGTCCCTGGAAACCGGTCCCGAAAGCGGCGGAAGGTCTGCGGCGTGAGCGCGATCTCCGGCAGCAGCACGAGGCCTTGGCCGCCTCGCGCCGCGACATGGGCCATGGCCTGCAAGTACACCTCGGTCTTGCCGCTTCCCGTCACGCCGAAAAGCAGGAAGGGATGAAACCCGCCGCTGTCGCTCGCCGCGCGAATCGCGTCCGCCGCGGCCGCCTGCCCCGGAAGCAGCGCCCGGGGCTCCTCGATCCGGGCCGGATCCTCGGCGGGAACCGGCTCCTCCTCGGCCTCGAGAGCCACCAGCCCCGCGCGGATCAACGCCGCGAGCGCTCCGCCGCTGGCGCGCGCCGCGGAGAGCAGCGCCGTGCGGTTCACCTGTCCCGCCGCGCCGATGAGCGCCGCGAGAATCCGCGCCTGCGCCGGGGCGCGCGCCCCCCGCGCCTCGATCTGCTCCCGCAGGACATCCGCCGCAACGGCGGCCTTCGCCGCCAGGTGCGGCCGCCCCGCGCTCTTGCCGAGCGGCACCGAGTTCGCGATGGCCTCCCCGAGCGGGCAGCCGTAGTACCGGGACACCCACGCGAACAACCGCAGCAGTTCTTCCGTGAGCAACGGCTCTTCCGGCAGCACGCTCCGAATCCGCTTGCCCGTCGCGCCCGGGGGCGGCGGCCCCGACGGCCCGATCACGATGCCCCGCGCCGAGCTCCGGCCGAAGGGCACGGAGACGACCGCGCCCGGCGCGATGCGGTCTCCCAGTTCCTCGGGCGCCTCGTACGTGAAGAGCTGATCGATCGGCCGCGCCACGGCCACGTGAACCCAGCGGGGCGAAGTTGCCATAGGCAAGCAAGGTAACCCTTCGCCCCGCCCGGCGCCAGATGCCGGCGGCCGCCCCGCCGTTCCGATAAACTTGCGACCCTCCCCCGCGCCGAGCCCCACGGCGCCGCCGCGCCGGCCGGCCCCCCTTGACTTTCTCCGCCCCGCCGTCCGAAGCGATGAGAGACGCGCGGCGCGCGCGCTTCTCCCAACCTTCGAAGGCTGAGACACGGACCGTGACCGCAATCGCCCCGTTCATCTGCCTGCCGGCGGCGCCGGCCGAGGCCGCGGCGGCCCCCCCGCCCGGCGCTCCGGCCCTCTACGCCTATCGCGTGGACTACCGCACCGCGGGCGGGCTGGAGAAAACGCGCCTCGGGATCGTCGCCGGCATCGATCCCTTCAAGGTCGAAAACCCCGATGTGGTCCCCATCGCCGAGGCCGAGCCCGCGCGCACCGAGGCGGCGCTTGCGGCGCTCAGAACCGCCGGCGTCAAGACGGGCGTGGTCGTCGCGGGCTACGAGGACGCGCACTTCGAGGTCGAGCGGATTCTCGGGCGGGGTCCCAGCGTCCCGCCCCGGGTGCATGCCCGCGCCCACGAAACTCACGCGGTGTGGCCCGTGTCGGGCGAGCGCGCCGCGCGGGAACTCGCGCGCTTCTTCGCCTTGAAGGCCTGCGTTCCCTTCGACGGCCTGCATCACTTCAAGGCGGCCCGGCGCTTCCGCGACGAGATGCGCGGTGCGGCCGAGCAAGCCTTCTACCCTCTGGCGCTCCTGGTGAACGTGCTGGATTTCGGCATGAGCTTCGGCTCCTACACCTACCTCGCGCCGCCGCGGGAGGGCTTCGACATCAACCGCTTCGTGGCCGCTTGCGACGAAAGCTTCACGCTCCAGGACTACCGCTGGGAGGACGACGCCGGCCGCGCCCGCGCGTGGCGCGAGTTTCACGAGGATCTGCGGATCCGCGGGACGACCGCCGTGGCGGTGGGCGCCGCCTTCGCCGGGACGCGCCAGTTTCTGCTCTTCACCCTGAAGGAGAACGTCCCGCCGGCATCGCTCCTGCCTCCCGACACTCCGACCGCGCTGCACGAGTTCGCGGTGATGCACTTGCGCCTGGGGTTCGTTGCGCGGCGTTACTTCGAGACCGAGGACGCCGCCCAGGCGTGGAACCGCATCGCGGTTTTCCCCACCCCCGACGAGGCGCTCGCCGCCCTCGATGCCCGGGGCGGGGCCGCGTTCTTCGTGAGCCCGCCCAACAAACGCGCCCTCATGGCCCTCGCTCAGGCGCGGCGGCGCCTGCCGCCCGATTCGGTGCGGCTCAATCCGGGCGTGCCCGAGGGGCTCTTCACCGAGAAAATCGCCGGCGGCGGCCGCGGTTCGGCCTAACCCCCCGCGCAGCCTTCAAGGCTCCAGGCAGCCCGCCGCCTTCGCCTTCGCCCGCGCCGAGGATTCCTCTTCGCCCAACGCGGCGTAGAGCTCCGCGAGCAGTTTGAACCCCGCGTGGCGGACGTGCACGGCGCACAGCGCCCCCGCGATGGCCGGCGCATCGCTCGGGAGCCCCAAATCGATCCACCCGAGCCCGTCCCAGCGGAATTGGAGCTTCTCGAGCTCCGCGCGCAGCTCCGCCGCGGCGGCGCGCAAGCCATCCGTCGCGTCCCGCGCGCCGCCGGCCGCCCGCACCCGCGGCAGCGCGGCATCTCCACCGGCAAGGCCGCGGGCGGCGGCGAAACTCGGCAGCCAGGCCGGAAACTTGCCCAGCCCGGCCCGCGCTTCGGCGAGCAGGCTGAGGGCCTCGAGCACTCCGCCCACATCCTCCGGCGGACACGCGGGCGGCGCCCCGCCGGGCGCGCCGGCGAGGGCCTCCGCCGGCAGGCCGCGCTCGGCCAGATACCTCAGCAGCCCTTTCTCCGCCTGCCGGTACAACTCCGGCGCCGACCGCGCGCCCGCGAGGAGGATGTGCGCCGCCCTGAGGGATGCATCCCGACCCGCGCCGCGCGCTCCGCCGCTCGCCGTCGCGCACAACACCGCCCCGGCCGCGGCCGCGGCGACGATCAGCGCGACGATCCCGCGCTTCAGGCGCCGGAAGCGCGTCCGGGCCCGCGGCGATTCGAGGTGGTCCAGAATCGCGCGGATTCGGTACGGGATGCTGAAGTGCCGCCACGACCGGCCGCGGCGCCGCGGCGGCGCCAGCACCCGCAGCGTATCGAGCGCCCGCACCAGCGCCATGGGATCGATGCCCAGATCGAGCGCCTTCAGATCCGCCTCCAATTCCAACACCCGCGACACCCACGCGAAGGGTCCCAGGAGAAAAACGCCCCACCAGAGCGCCGTGAACGCCAGTTCCGCCCCGGGGTCCCCGCCCGCGATTCGCGGCGCAAGGCCGCTCCAGGCCCCGAACGCGCCGGCGACGAGGAGAAACAGCAGCTCGAAATGGCGGCAGCGCACGTGGCTGACCTCGTGGGCGAGCACCGCCTCGACCTCCGGCGGCTCGAGCGCTTTGATGAGCCCGTCCGTCACGAACAGGTAGCGCGTCCGCGGCGTGATGCCGGCGACGCAGGCGTTGACGAGGGCGCGCGCCCCCGTCAACCACACGAACGCCGCCCGGAAGCGCACCCCCGCGCGCTCCGCAAGGGCGGCCAGGTTCCCCGCCGCCGGGCCATCGAGCGGCCGCGCGGGAAACAGATGGCGCAGAACCGACGAGCCCGCCGCGAGAACCGTCCCGACGAAGACCGCTCCGAGCGCGGTCTCGACGGCCGGATGCGCGGCCAGAAAGGCCATCACCCGGGGCGACAGCCCCGCAGCCTCTTCGATGGCGTACACGAGGGCGAAGGGCGCCATGGGAATGAGAAATAGCCGCGGCGCCGCCCATTCCATGCGCCCGAATCCAAGCGGACGGCCGACGCTCCCGTGGGTGCTCCAGGCCACCGCGAGGTACACCAGCACAACCGGCAGCAGGTTGGCGGCGGCCGCGCCGGCCGGAACGGCGGCAACGACGGCCGCGTGCAACCCCAGTGTCACGATCGTCGCCGCGCGTCCGAAACGCGGCGGGGCCAGGCGCGCCAGCACGAAGCGACCGAGCGCCGCGCCGGCGCAGGCGGCGGCGCCCGAAGCGGCCCAGAACGCCCAGAAGGGAACGGCCTGCCGCGCGATCCCCTGCAGGACGGCGGCGATCGCCACCGCGCCGATGGCGGTGATCACTGGTTCCATGAGCAAAGCCGGGCAGAAAGCGGGGCGGGAACGGGGCCGCGCGGCGCGCGGCGGGCTAGCGGGTTATCTGGGCGCGGATGATGTACTTCAGGATCTGATCCTGGCACTCCTTGCTGATCTCTTTGAACGCCATGCCGAACGCGCATTTCTCCGTTCCTTCCGGGATGGCCTCCACCCAGGCGACGCGCGCGAGCGCTTTGACCGGCACGTCGATGCTGGGCAGGAGAATGTTCAGGCCGAGCACTATTTTCTCCATGAGGAGCCCCGGAATCCAGCTCACGCTCGGGATGCGGCCCACCAGCAGGAGCCCGTGGCCGGAGATGCGCGCCGTCGTTCCCTCGTAGATGTTCTCGTCGGCCAGATCGATGACCTTGCTCAGAAACTTGTATCGGACCGGGATGTCGATATTGATCTTGACGAAGCTTTTCCGTTCCGATTCGTACTCGAAACTCATGTTACCCTCTATGCGCGCTCCCGCCGGACACGAGATTCCAACTTATTCTTCGGCAAGAACGCCCGGACTCTTTGACAGCGGCGCAACCCGCGTGCCCGGCAGCCCCTTCCGATAACGAGCGGCCGGGCGGAGCGCGGGTAATAATGCCCCGCGCCCGTTTCTCACCGCTGCCGGACGAGGAGTTCTAGGGGAAACTCTCGGCCCGAGCAGGCGCCCTCGATGTCCGCCAGGAACCGCCGCGCGTCCTTCGCGTACCCCGCCGTCGGCTTCAGTTCCGGCCCCACCTTCTCGCTGAAATACCGGTTCAGCAGCCCCATGTGGAGCTCGCGGAGGTACTTGGCGGCCATCGAGGCCAGCGCCACGGGCAGCGCCCCTTTCTCGCCCTCCACCGTGAAGTGCACGGTCATGACCGCGCCATCCGCGCCTTCCACGCGGTAGGCCGAGCGTTCCTCCGACTCAACGATCACCGCGACGCGCCGGGGCGACAGCGCTTTCCAGAGAAAACGCCCGTAACGGGTGCGGCCGCCTTGGCGGTCGACGAGGGCCAGGACCTCGCCGCCGCCGCTCCGGGAGAAGATGCGCCGCAGCGCCGCGCCGATGCATTCCAACCCGAAGGCGGCCTTGTTGCCGATGCGCCCCACGAGCTCGTTGAACTCGCCCTCGGTCACCACGCGGGCGCGCAGGCCGCGGAACTCGAAGGCGCTCCGCTCCTGGCAGCGCGCAAGGCGCGCCGCGTGGGCCTCGATAACCGGCTTGAACGCCGCCGCGGGAAGGGGCACGTCCCGCCCGCGATACCACGGATAACGATCGAGCGCCTCCGCGCGGGCGCCCAGCGCCGCGAGCAGCTCGCGCAAGCTCGCCGGCCGCGTCCCGCGCCCCGCGAGCAGCGCCAGGACGCTCTCCTCCAGGACCGCGAACCCGCCCGCGCGGGAATAGAGGGTTTTGGAGTCGGCGATGGCGATGCGGTTCCGCGCGCGCTTGAGGCTCACCGCGCCGGCGAGGTCCTTCCAGAACGCGTGCGGGGCGGCGCCGACGCTCCCCTCGCCGCGATAGGCGAAAAAGCTGATGCCGAGCACGTACGGGCCGAGGAGAGGCCCGTAGCCTGCTTCGTCGATGCCGACGATAATGCCGCGCGCGTCGTCCGGGCGCATGCACGCAGTATCGATGCCGCCGCGCCGCTCCGTCAAGAGCGCCGCGGTTTGCGGCGGGCGGCGTTGCCTTGTACCATCGCGCCTGTCGAACGCGACCCGCGAAGGGAGACATGCGACCATGACCCTCGGCATCCTCGGCCTCGCCGCGCTGCTCGCCGCCGCCGCGGACACGCCGGCCGACCGCTTCCGCCGGGCCCGGTACGCCGATCTCATCGCCGAGACCGCCGCCGATCCCGCCGCGCGGAACCTGCGCGCCCGGGCCCTCGCCATGACCGGCCGCCACGCGGAGGCGCTCGCCGCCCTTCCCGAAGGCGGCGAGGCGGACCTGATCCGCGGCGAGATTCTGCGCGCGACCGGCCGGCTCGCCGAGGCCGAGGCGCTGCTGGCCGGGCTGCCGCCGTCGCCCGAGTCCTGCTGCCTGCGGGGCGAGATCCTGGCTCATAGGGGCGCCGCGGCCGAGGCGCGCGAGAGCTTCGAGGCGGCCCTCCTTTTCTACGAGCGCATGACCGGCGAGGAGGCCCTGGGCGCGCCGCCCGATCTCTTCGTCCTCTTCGGCCGGGCGCTCGTCGGGCTGAACCGCTTCGAGGAAGCCAACGAGGTCATGCTGGCCCAGGCCCTCGAGCAGGGCCGAGAGCGCCCGGACGTCCTGCTCTTCGGCGCCGGGCTGTTCGCCTCCAAGTACGATTTCCCCGAAGCGCGCAAGTACCTGCGCCGCGCCCTCGCCATCGCTCCGGGCCACCCCGATGCCCTCGCCGCGCTGGGCCGCACCTATCTGGACGACCCGACGGCCGGCGGGCTCCGCCTGCCGGAAGCGGGCCGGCTCATCGCGCAGGCGCTGGAGGTGAACCCGCGCCACGAGCAGGCGCTCATCGCCCGCGGCGATCTGGAGTTTTTCGACGGCCTGCTCGAGCCCGCCATGGCGCGCTACCGGGCCGCGCTCGCCGTCAATCCCGCCTCCTTGGAGGCGCTCGGAGCACTCTATGTCACCGCGCACCTTTGGTTCCGCTTCGAGGCCATGCGCGAGGCGGAGGCCGCCGCCCGGGCCGTCAGCCGCGCGCCGGCGCCGTTCTATCTGGCCGCCGCCCGGCGTTGCGAAGTGCAGAACCAGTACCCGCTGGGCCTGGCGAGCGCCCGCGCCGCGCATCGCCTCGATGCCTCGTATTGGCCGCTGTATACGACCCTGGCCCTGGGCGAGCTGCGCGCCGGCAACTATGGGCGCGCCGCCGACGCCGTCAAGGAGGGCTTCGCCCTCGATCCGTACAATATCTGGCTCAACAACACCCGCGCGCTCCTGGCGCACTTGGACCGGGCTTACGCCGCGGAGGCCTGGGGCGATATCATCTTTCACGCCCCGGCGGACACGCTCCCCTTCTACGTGAATTACCTCGGCCCGCTGCTGGCCGGCGCGGCGGAGCTCTTCCGCGATCGGTACGGCGCGGCGCCGCCCGTTCCCGTGCACGTCGAGATCTACCCCCGGCAGGAGCACTTCTCCTGCCGCGTTCTCGGCCTGCCGGATTTCCCGGCCCAGGGCGTGTGCTTCGGGCCGGTCATCGCCGTCACCGTGGCGCCGGCCTACTCCGGCAACCACGCCCTCAGCGTCTGGCACGAGTTCGCCCACGTCTTCACCGTCGCCGGAACCGACTACCGCGTCCCGCGCTGGCTCACCGAAGGCATCTCGGTGCGCGAGGAAGGCCTCTGCCCCGTGGGCGGCGCCCGCTCGAACTTCCGGGCCCTCGGCACCGCCGTGGCGCGGGGCGACATCCCCTCCCTCGCGGACTTCGACCGGCGCTTCCGCCGCCCGCGCTCGCCGGCGGAGCTGCTCAACGCCTACGCCTTAAGCCCGCTGGCGGTCGAGCTTCTCATCGAGCGCCACGGCCACGGCGTCCTCCAGCGCATTCTGCGCGGACTGCGCGTCAAGGAGTTCCCGGCGGCGTTCCAAGAGGCCGCCGGCGTGGCGCTCGAAGCCTTCGATGGGGAATGGCGCGCCTTCGTGGCCGCCGCCGGCAAGGACGCGGCCCTGGAGTTCGCGGGCGAATGCGACGATATCGAGGCCCTCAAGGCGCGCGCCCGCGCCCGGGACGCGGAGCCGCGGGACCTGGCCGACTACGCCTGGGCGCTCCTGGCCGCGGGCAACGACGTCGACGCCGAGAGCCTTGCTCTCGCCCTCAAGGAGCGCAACGCGCTGCCGGGGGACGCGGCCGCGTTGCTGGGTTTCGTACACCGCGCCCGCGGCGAAGACGCGGCCGCGGCCCGGGCCTTCGAGGCCGCGCTGGCCGGCGGCACGCGCAACGCCTTCCGCGTGCTCTTGGAGCGGGCCCAGATGGGCCGGAGCGCCAAGGACGAAGCGGGCTTCGCGCGGGAACTCACCGCGATCTGGAAGCGCTTCCCCGCCTTGGCGGCCGAGGCGGGCGACCATGGACCGCTCGGCACGCTCTGCCGGCTGCTGGCGCGCGACAAAGCCCCGGAGCTCAAGGCGGCCCTGCTGGATCTGACCGCGCTCAGCGCCGACAGCGCCTGGGCCCGCGAGGCGCTCGCGGACCTTTTCATCGCCGAGGGCGAGCCCGCCCGCGCGTTCGCCCTCCTGAGCCAGGCGGTCTTCATCGCGCCCTTCACGGCGCCGGGCAAGCTCAACACCGAGCTCTTCGACAAGCTCATCGCCTGCGCCGAGCGGCTCGATCTTCAGGTGGAAGTCGCCCGGGCCAAAAAGGTGCGCGCGGCGTGTAAGTGACCGGGCTACTGCGCGACGCCGTCCGCCGCGGCGGCGCGGTCCAGGGCGTCGATGACCCGCTGGAACTCCGGCAGCCGCCGCAGGCTCTCCAGGTCCGGATCGCCCGTCGCCAGGTGCTCGCGATCCCGGAAGCCGCGCGCGATCGCCGCCAGCAGCGCGTCGATCGCCTCCCCTGATCGGCCCGCCAGCGCGTACGCGCACGCCAGATCGTACCAGAGGGCCCGCGCCAGGGCCGTGTCGCCGCCCGCCAGGTCGATGTAGCGCTTGAATTCGGCGGCCGCCTCCTCGTAGCGGCCGGCCTGCAGCAGCGTGAGCGCGAGCTGGTAGCCCACGACGGCCTCCTTCGGCCGGGCGCCGGGAAGCCCCAGCGCCGCGCGGAATTCGCGCAATGCGGAATCGAAGCGCTTCGCTTGCCGGAGCGTAATCCCGAACTCAACGCGCACCTCGCGGTCCTCGGGCAGGGCGCGCACGAGCGCCTCGAGCAGATCGAGCGCATGGCCGAACTCGGCCTTCCGCCGCAGATCCCAAGCCTTGAGCAGCAACACGCGCTGCGCCGCGGGCGGCGGCACGCAGCCCGGCGCCCCCGCGCCGTCGAGGGCGCCGATCTCGATCAAGGCGAAGGCGGCGCTCAGCCTGACGACGCCCTCGGGCTCCTCCGCCATGACTCGCATGAGCAGGGGCACTGCATCTTCTCCCGCGATGCGCTTCCAGAGGGGCACACGCTCCTGCCGCTCGCGCCAGGAGAGCCGCTCCCAACCGTCCATGCTCATGCCCGTCCTGGTTCTCAGATCGGGGAACAGGCACCATTTGACGCTGCGGAGCAGCGCGTCGCGCTCGGCGGCGCCGAAGTCCGGCGCGCGGGCGGAATCCGCCAGAAACTCCTCCGCGGACTTCCCCAGGAAGCAAAGCTCCTCCTCGGCCCGCGCGCGCACCTTCGCCGTGCCCGCGCGGGCATCAGCCAGCGTCCGGGAGAGGTGTTCCCGGAGGAGCGCGCCGGCGGCGGCATCAGCCCGGCGCGCAAGCAGTGGAGAGAGAAAGTACCGCAGGCGCTCGAAAGCTCGCTCGTCGGGCGGCGCGACGAAGCGCTCCGCCGCCTCGACGAGCAGACCTTCAGCCGCCTTCGCGACGACCCGGCTCCCGCAGCGCGCGGTCCGGTGCAGGAGCGGCCATGCCGGGGCTCCCAAAGCGAGCAGCTCCGCCTCCGGGTCTCGGGCCGCCGGCGCGTCGCGCGGAGGCGGGCCGGCCGGGGCCGCTTCGGTGACGGACAGGCGCCAAGCCTGAAGGAACGGGAGAGCGACGCGCCTGAAGGCCCCCTCCAAACGCGCCTGCGCGTCGCGGTCGTCCATGGTCTCCAGCGCGGCCGCCAGCTCAGGAGCGGCGCTCGTCCCCAGGGCGGCGATGCGGCTCTCGGCGATCTCTCGGACGACCGTGCGCTCGTCCGCGAGCATGTCGATGAGGACGGCCGCGCGGGTCCCGGCGGTCTCCGCCGGAGCGGCGGCGCTACTCAAGATACAGAGAATCGCCAGGCACGAACGCGGCCGCATCAAGCTTCTCCTCGAGCTCCTCCGCATCCCGCGCGAAAAGCGGGCTGATCTCGTAGATCCCGCGGGGCGCGCCGCCGTCTTCCCGCGGGATCGCCGCGCCCGCCCGCGCCAGCCACGCGGCGTAGCGCTCCGACATGGCGCGCTGGACCTCCTCGGGTGAGCACGGCCCGCGCGGCGTGTTCACGGGGTAGAACTCCTCGGCTCGGTCAGCCTCGAACAAGGATACCTTTTTGGCCAGGGGAAAAACGTCGAAGATGTCGCACTCGAAGCGCACGCAGTTCGACACCGCCGGCTGCACGCGCCGGCCCTTGCGATCCAGGTACGGCACGCGTTCCTTCGCGAGGTGGTACGGCGGCGCAAGATCCTCGCGGGCGGCGCGCTCCAAGAACTCCAGGGACAGCAGGTGGACGGCGATGTTTCCCTGGTTGAACCGGAGGCCCTCCCCGTCCTCCCGACGGGCCTGGCGCATGGCGTCGGAAAGCTCCGAATACTCGATGACGGCGATCTGCCCGCCCCGGCGCACGAACACGCCCACGCGCTCGTCGGGCTCCTCCTTGCGCACGCAGCGCGCCGACACCTCGCCGTCGCTCCACAAATGCTGTCCGACGAACAGCGGATCGGCGATGTGCACGAAGGGGTTGTTGACCTGGTGGTAGAAAACGTGCTTGACGCCCCGGGCGCGCAGACGTTCCAGTTGCTCCTCCGCTGTGAGGAGCAGGAACGCGCCGCCGTGGCCGTTCGGGGCCATGGCGATTTCCGACCCGCTCGTCATGACGATCTTGCCCCGGCGGTCGACCAAGGGTAGGCGCGGCTGGCGCAGAAACGTCACGCTGCGCGGAGGGAGCGTGAAGAAGTGATTGGCCTTGAAGAACTCCTGGGTGGCCTCATCGGTCTCGGCGCTGGTCATGACGAAGAACGGCGTCTCGGTGCGAAAACGCCGGTTGATGGCCGCGACCTGCTCGGCGTGAAGCTGGTAGAGCGGTTTCTGCGAGATCGGGCCCACCGGGCACAGGCCTTCCGGCCCCGCCAATCCGATGCGGCTCCCGCGCATGCCCGCGGCCATGACGACCGCGATTTCGCCGCGGCTCAAGGCCTGCTGGCCTATACTCCGGAGCGCCGCCCGCTCCCCGTCATCCCGGGGCGGGCTCAGAGGTTCGACCGGTTCGGGCCTGGCGATACCCATCTTCCGGCCCGACGACCCCTTCACGCAGCGCGCAATGAGGTGCTGGAGCTGCTGGAAGTCGATCTCCTTGAGCGTCGCGAGGAGCTTGCCCTGGGCGCCGGCGTCCAGCTCGTCCCACCGCGCCAGAACATGTCCCTGGTCGGCCTCGTAGGCCTTCGCGATCAGGACCTGGGCCGCTTCGGTGGCGACCTTAATCATCGGGAACCGTGCCTCGAACCCCCGCCGAAGGCACGCGGCCGGAGCGGGCGCGGCGGCGCCGCGGCTTCCGGGACACGCCTTCCGGCAACAAGCGCATGAAGGGCTTCATTGTAGGTTTGGCCCCCGCGGGTGTCAAGCAGCCGAAGGGCGTCAATGGCGCGCGGCGGGCGCGGCGGCTACAATCGGCTCCATGACGAAGCCCGCGCCGCCTCCTTCCGAGCCGGAGTTCTCCGGGCCCGAGCGCGAGGAGCTCGCGCTCCTTGTCGACCGAGCCCTCGCCGAGGACGGTCCCGATCGGACGAGCGCCGCGCTGATTCCCGCCGGCCTCGCCCTGGCCGGGACGATCGTCGCGCGCGGCGGGTGCATCCTGGCGGGTCTGCCCGCCGCCGCCGAAGTCGCCGCGCGCTGCGGCGCCGCGTTCGCCGCCCGCTGCCGCGACGGCGACGAGGTCGCCCCCAACGGCGCCGTAGCCGACCTCGCGGGCTCCGCGCGCGCGGTCCTCCGCTGCGAGCGCGTGCTCCTGAATTTCCTCGGCAGGTTGTCGGGCATTGCCACCCTGACGCGCCGGTATGCGCGGGCGCTCCACCCGACGCCCGTTTTCGACACCAGGAAGACGACGCCCGGCTGGCGGCGCCTGGAGAAGTATGCGGTCAGGGCCGGCGGCGGGCGCAACCACCGCCTGGGCCTCGACGATCAGTTCCTCGTCAAGGACAACCACCTGGCCGCGCTGGCGGCGGCCGGCGGCGCGCGGCCGCTCCACGAACTCGTCGCGGCCATGCGCGCGGCGGCGCCGGGCCTCGCAATCGAGATCGAGGTGGAGAACGAGGACGACTTCCGGGCCGCGGTGCTCGCGGGCGCCGACATCGTCATGCTCGACAATTGGACCACGGACGCCATGCGCGCCGCGCTCGCCTGGCTGGACACGCGCGGCGCGCGCCGGGTCCGAATCGAGATCTCGGGCGGCGTCACGTTGGCGCGGGCGCCGGAACTTGCCGGGCTCGGCGCCGACCGCGTGTCGGTCGGCGCCCTCACCCACGCCGCGGTCTGGTGCGATTTCGCCCTGGAAGTCGCGCCGGCGGGCGCGACGGGCCGCGGACTTTGAATCGGAACCGGCTCCCCCTAACCCCTTCCCCTCCTCGCGCTTGCGCGCGCCGCGCTTTGAATCTCCGCCGCCGGGGTTTAGAATGGCCCGCATGGATCCTATTCCGGAGTCCAGCGAGGAACGCTCAGACGAAGGCCGGTCGGACACGCCGGACCCGCCCGCCGCGGCGCCCAAGCCGTCGTCGCTGCGAAAGGAGCTGGCCGCCCTAGCGCTCCTCTGCTTGGCGGCGGTGGCCATTGCCCTCGTTCTGCGGCTCTACGTGGCCCAGGCCTACGAGATCCGCGGCCGGTCCATGCTGCCCACCTACCACGACGGCGACAAGGTGCTGCTCCTCAAGCTGGCTCCGTCGCTCCTCCCCATCGCCCGGGGCGACATCGTGATCTTCGCGCATCCGGGACACCCCGACCGCGATCTCGTCAAGCGCGTGGCGGGCGTCGCCGGCGACAAGGTGCACATCGGCGCGCGCGGCGATCTGTACGTCAACGGCGTCATGGTCGAGTCCCTCAGCCCCGCTCGGCGGGAAGGCCGAGCGCGCAGCCGCAACTGGACGGTCCCGAAAGACGCCTTCTTCGTCCTCGGCGACAACCGCGCCAACAGCCAGGACAGCCGAGATTTCGGCTCCATTCCCGCCGAACTCCTGAAGGGCAAGGTCCTGTTCCGCTGGTGGCCCTTGGGCGGGCACCCGGGCGCCCCGCCGGAAGACGCCGGCGAATGAGGGCCACGGCGCGCGCCCGCCCGACGCCCGCCGACAACGATCGGGAAGCCCGTGTCGCTTCTGTAATATTCCGGCGGCAACCGGCGCTTCCGCAACCTCCGCCCGCGACGAAGCTTGCCGGCGCGCGCCTCTCGCCGGCCTCGGCAAAGAGTCTTGACGCAACCGAGCGCAACCTTTATCATCCCAAGTTGAGGCAGTAAAAGACTCGCCCGGCCCTGTTGTGCACCGCAGTGCGCGCGGAGACATGCCCTGGTGCGCAGCATCCGAAGGAGAAATGGGTACCTGCCACGGTGCCGGTGTGCACGGCTCAGGCCCGCCGGTCATGTTTTTACTATGCCTCCAGGAGGATCTCCGTGGAAAGACTGAGTGTCGGGCAAATCCTCGTGCGCATGGGAGTCATCTCCTCCGACCAGATCACCAAGGTCCTTGATTTCGCCAAGAGCAACAACATCCGTTTCGGCGAAGCCTGCCTGCAGCTCAGCCTGTGCAACGAGGAACAGGTCTACCGCGCCCTCGCCAAGCACTACCACCTTCCCTTCGCCAATTTGGCGGGTAAGACGATCCCGGCCGAGCTGGTCGATCTGGTCCCCAAGGAAGTGGCGGTCGAGCACCGGATCGTCCCCGTCGCCGCCCGCGACGGCCAGCTCACCGTCGCCATCTGCGATCCGTCGGACTTTTTCGTCATCCAGGACAACCTGAGGTTTCTCCTCAACCGCGAGGTCGGCTGCGCGCTGGCCACGCCGCAGGCCCTCGACGAGGCGCTGGACCACCACTACCGCCTGACGGGCGATCTGAGCAGCGTCATCGGCGAGGCCGAGGCGGTCCACGCCCAGGCGGGCGGCCCCGGCCAGGAGGAGTCGCTGGATGCCAACGACGCGCCGATCATCAAGCTCGTCACGCATCTCATCTCCACCGCGATCAAGGATCGCGCCAGCGACATCCACGTCGAGCCCATGGCGGACCGCGTGCGCGTCAGGGTCCGCATCGACGGCGTCTGCATCGAGCGCGAGCCCTATCCCAAGAAGCTGCAGGGCCCCATCATTTCGCGCATCAAGATCATGTCCCGCATGGACATGGCCGAGAAGCGGCGCCCCCAGGACGGCCGCATCATGATGAAGATCCACGGCCGCGAGATCGACTTCCGCGTCTCGGCCCTGCCCGCCACGAACGGCGAGAGCGTGGTGATGCGAATCCTCGACAAGGAGAAGGCCCTCGTCGATCTGGAATCCCTCGGGTTTCACGAGGCCGACTTCATGCGGTTCGAGCGCATCATCAAGCGGCCGACGGGCATCTTCCTGGTCACCGGCCCCACGGGCTCGGGCAAGACGACGACGCTGTACGCCGCGCTCAAGAAGCTCAACCGGCCCGACGTCAAGATCATCACCGCGGAGAACCCCGTCGAGTACTGCATCGCCGGCATCAACCAGGCCGAGGTCCGCCACGAGATCGGGATGACGTTCCAGCGCATCCTGCGCGCCATGATGCGCCAGGCGCCGAACATCATCCTCGTGGGCGAGATCCGCGACCGCGAGACGGCCGATATCGCCATCCAGGCGGCCCTCACGGGCCACCTGGTGTTCTCCACGCTTCACACCAACGATGCGCCCTCGGCCATCACGCGCCTGGTGGACATCGGCGTCAAGCCCTTCCTGGTGGCTTCGGCCGTCATGGCGGTGATGGGGCAACGCCTCGTGCGTATGCTCTGCCCGAAGTGCCGCGAGCCCTGCGAGCTGACCGACGTGGAGCTCAAGCAGATCGGCATCACCCGGCACCAGGCCGAGGGCGGCACGCCCCACCGCGCCGTCGGCTGCGGCGAGTGCAATTTCTCCGGCTACCGCGGCCGCAAGGGCATCTTCGAGCTCATGGAGATGTCGCCGGACCTGCGGGAGATGACCTTCCACAAGCGCCCGACCATGGAAATCCGCGCCAAGGCGCGCAGCGAAGGCATGGTCACGCTCCAGGAGGACGGCGTCCGCAAGATCCTCAACGGCATGACCACCATCGAGGAGATTCTGAGGGTCACGCACTCTTCGGAGTTCGTGACGACGACCTAAGCACAAGGAGCGCGCCGCATGGCAAAGAGAAAGCTGCTCGGCCAGGTGCTCAAGGAAATGAACCTTCTGTCGGAGTACGACATTCAGCAGGGGCTCCGAGAGCAGAAGGAGAAGGGCGGCACGCTGGGCGCGATCCTCCTGGCGAAGGGCGCCGTGACCAATGACGACCTGCACGTGGCCCTCGGCGTCCAGGCCGGCATGGAGCCCCTGGATCTCGATCAGATCGACATCGCCCAGGAAGTCATCGACCTGGTGCCGGCCAATTTCGCCGAGAACTACGGCGTCGTGCCCGTCACGTTCGACGGCGCCACCCTGAAGGTGGCGCTGCTGGATCCCTTCAACATCCAGGTGCTCGACGACCTGAAGTTCATCGTCAAGGAGGCCGCGGAGGTCAAGGCCGTCATCTCCAAGCCCGAAGCCGTCACGCGGGCCATCGACCGCTACTACGCCGGCAAGGCGGACTCCATCGCGGACATGTTCGGCAAGGCCGAGGATTTCGTCATCGAGGACAAGCGCGAGGACATCGGCGATATCGCCCAATTGGAGCGCGACGCCAACGCCACGCCCGTCGTGAAACTCCTCAACATGGTGCTGCTCCAGGCCATCAAGGACCGCGGCTCGGACATCCACTTCGAGCCCTTCGAGCGGGAGTTCAAGATCCGCTACCGGGTGGACGGCGTCCTGTACGAGATGATGCCGCCGCCGCTCCAACTCGCGCGCGCCGTCATCAGCCGCATCAAGGTCATGTCGAACCTCGACATCGCCGAGACGCGCCTGCCTCAGGACGGCCGCATCGAGCTGGTCATCGCCGGCCGTCCCGTCGATTTGCGCGTCTCGACCCTACCCACCATGTTCGGGGAGAGCGTCGTGTTGCGCGTGCTCGACCGGGCGAACGTGGCGTTGGATCTGGAGCGCATCGGCCTGCGGCCCGATGAACTGCGGACTTTCAGGGCGCTGCTCGGCAAGCCCGACGGCATCGTGCTGGTGACGGGTCCGACCGGCTCCGGCAAGACCACGACGCTGTACTCGGCGCTCCAGGAGCTCAACACCGTCGACATGAAGCTGATCACCACCGAGGACCCCGTCGAGTACGACATCGACGGCCTCATCCAGGTGCCGATCAACGAGGAGATCGGCGTGACCTTCGCCGCCTGCCTGCGCAGCATCCTGCGCCAGGACCCCGACATCATCCTGGTCGGCGAGATCCGCGACCTGGAAACCGCCCAGATCGCGGTGGAATCCTCCCTCACCGGGCACATCGTGTTCAGCACCCTGCACACCAACGACGCGCCGTCCTCGGTGACCCGTATCATCGACCTGGGCTTGGAGCCCTTCCTTTTGACGGCCACGCTGGAGGCCATTATCGCCCAGCGACTCGTGCGCCGCATCTGTCTCGCCTGCCGCACCGAGTACGAACCGACCGACGAGGAGCTCTTCGAGCTCGAGCTCACCCGCTCCGACGTCATCGGGCGCACGTTTTTCTACGGCAAGGGCTGCAAGGAGTGCAACGGCACCGGCTACCGGGGCCGCATCGGTCTTTTCGAGTTCATGGTGATGACCGACCGGCTGCGCGAAATGATCATGACGCACGCCTCCACCTCCGCGCTCCGCAAGGCCGCGCAGGAGGACGGCATGCGCACCCTGCGCGAGAGCGGTCTCCTGCACATCTTCGACGGCGTCACCACCATCGAGGAAGTCGTGCGCGAGACCATTGCGGTAGGCTGAGGCGCGCGCCGCGGGAAAGGAGCGACGAGATGCCAGTATTCGCCTACGAGGCCGTCGACCGGCAAGGCAAGACGGTCCGCAACCGGGTCGAGGCCGGCAGCAAGGAAGATGCGATGCGCCGGCTCAGGTCGCAGGGCTACAAGCCGACCAAAGTCAACGAGGTCGTCAAGAAGGCCAAAGTCGAGGCGGGTAAGAAGAAGGCGCGCGGGCTCGCGGCGCTCGGTCGAATCTCCCGCGGGCAGCTCACGCAGTTCACGACCCAACTGGCGACGCTCCAGGACGCCGGCCTGCCCATCGTGCGCAGCCTCAAGATCCTGGAAAACCAGCAGCGGCCCGGCAAGCTCAAGGACATCATCGGCGAGGTCGCCGGCGATGTGGAGGGCGGCAGCACCTTTTCCGAGGCCCTGGCCAAGCATCCCAAGGTGTTCGACATCCTGTACGTCAGCATGGTCAAGGCCGGCGAGGCCGGCGGCGTCCTGGACACCATTCTGCGCCGCCTCTCCGACTTTCAGGAGAAATCGCTCCGCCTCAGGAAGAAGGTCCAGGGCGCCATGTACTACCCCGTGGTGGTCATCGTCATAGCCCTGGGGATCCTGACCTTCATCCTCAGCTATGTCGTGCCGCAGTTCGATAAGATGTTCAAGGAACAAGGCGGAGAGCTCCCCGCCGTCACCCAGCTCCTGATGGACATGTCCGAGGCCGTCAAGGCTTACTGGTATCTCCTGCCCGGCGTGCCGTTCCTGTTCTGGTTGTTCCTCAAGCTCATCGGCCGCTCCCGCAAGGGCCGCTACAACATCGACGCCTTCAAGCTCAAGGTGCCCATCTTCGGCACGGTCATGAAGAAATCCATCGTCTCGCGCTTCTGCCGCACCCTGGGAACCTTGATCGCGTCGGGCGTGCCCATCCTCGAGGCCCTCGGCATCGTCAAGGACGCCGTCGGCAACCTGGTGGTGTCCACGGCCGTCGAGAACGTGCACGGGAGCATCCGCGAGGGCGAGACCATCGCCGAGCCGCTCAGGCAATCGGGCGTGTTCGACGATCTCATCGTCAACATGATCAGCGTCGGGGAGGAAACCGGCGAACTGGACAAGATGCTCTCCAAGATCTCGGACAATTACGACCTGGAGGTCGACGTCGCCGTGGAGAGCCTCACCCGCGTGCTGGAGCCTCTGATCATCGTGGTCCTGGGCCTCATGGTGGGCTTCATCGTCATTGCGCTCTTCATGCCGCTGATCAACCTCGTCCAGACCATGGGCGGCAAGACCTAACCGGAAGTCCGCGCTTACCGGCACTTGCCGCCCCGGGCGGAGCCCTGCGGCGGCGCGGGCCGTCCATCCGATTCAGGAAGCAGCCGGAACCGGAGTCCGAGCCGGAAATACGCCCGCGGCATCTTGACCGCCGCGGTCTCATCACCGTACTATTGTCTGGCTCACCGGCGAACGCATACGGAGGCACGCATGGCGCAGCTCGATCAGGAGCAGTCTTTCAGGAAGCGGTTCAGGGTTTGGTTCCGGAAGAACGAGAAGCTCTTCTGGGTGTGCCTTCTGGTCTTCGTCTGCTTCTCCTTCGGCATGACCGGGGTCATGGAGATGGTGATCGGCGACCCCGGCCGCGACGCGGTGTTCGCCTGCGACGGCAGGTATTACACCGAGCACGACTGGCGGCAGATCAACACCTGGCTCGCCGACATCGCCAACATCAGCCCCAACCTGAACTTCCGGCAACTCGTCGTCGGCCGCCAGCGCCTCGTTGACGGCCAGGGGCCGGACCTCGTGACCTCCCTTCTCCCCACCTTCCTGGCGGCGGCCGCCGAGGCGGATCGGCTCGGCATAACCGTCTCGCCCACCCGCATCTACGCCGTCGTCAAGGATCTGTACCGCCACCATGCGACCGTGAAGAAACTGCAGAAGGAAGCCAACTACCGGAGCATGTCCGACGAGGAACAGAACGCGCGCTTCAGGGAGCTTTTCGAAGCGACCCCATGGAGCCTGGACGGATACCACGCGTGGATCCGGGAACGCGGTTTCGCGGTCCCCGATTTCGAGTACGCCCTCGGCCTCCTCCTGAAAGTCGCCGCCTTGCGCGACTTCCACTTGTCGGCCGGCGTGACGAGCACGCCCGATCTGTACTCGGCCTACGTGCGCGAGAACCGCGCGGTGACCCTCCGAGTGGCGCGCCTGGACTCCGAAAGCCTGCTCGGGTCGCTGTCCCGCACGCCGACCGACGAGGAACTGCGCGCCTACTACGCCAAGAACCAGGAGAAGTTTTTCCAGCCCCATCGGGTGCGGTTTTCGTACCTGAAGACGCCGCTGGCCCACTTCGAGTCCCAGGTGACACCCAGCGAGGAGGATCTCCTCAAAGAGTATCAGCGGGTCAGGGTGCGCAAGTACCTCAAGGATCCCCTCGAGCAGCCTCCCGCCCTCGACTACCCTTTGACGCCGGAGGAAGCGGCGCAGGCCGATCTGGCCTACTACAAGCCCTTCGAGGAGGTGAAGGACGAGATCAGGGCCGAGATCGTCAAGCGCGAGGGGCGCTCCCAGTCCCACGCGCTGGCGACCCAGATCGCCCGGCTGCTGAACCCGCCGCCGGCCCCGCCGCAGCCCGGCGCGGCCGAGCCGGCGGAGCCTCCGGCGCCCAAGACGCCCCAGGAGATCGCCGCGGAGCGGCCGTTCCTCCAGTTCGGCGAAACCGAGTTCTTCGGCAAGGACGATGCCGAGAAGGTCCTGGGCGAGATGTACGCCGCCGGCCAGGTGAACCGGTGGATCAAGGACGTCGCCGAGGACAAACCGCTGGCGGCCCCGCAGAGCTTCCTGTCGTCCCCCGACGGAACCGTGCTCTTCCTCGTCTGCGCCGTCACCGGCGAGAAGGAGCGTCAGCTCGATTTCGAGGAGAGTCGGGACCAGGTCTTGAAAGCGGTCAACCTGGCCGCCGCATTCGAGGTCGCCGCTAAGAAGGCGGGCGATGCGCTCCTGCGCCTGCGCGAGGGCGCGGCGCTCGCCGAGGCGCTCCCCGAGGCGCGCATCGAGGTCTGCGGGCCCTACACCTTCGCCGCTTGCGCCAACACGCAGCTCCTTGCCAATCCCTACCAGTACGCCCAGTACAACGTGACTCCCGAGCAGGTGCTCCAGTTCGCCGTCAAGTACGGCACGATCAAGCCGGGCGGCGAGACGCTGGAACGCGGCGTCGAGCGGGAGATCGTCAAACAGCTCTTCATCGAGCTCCGGCCCGAGGACAAGTTCCTTCCGCAGCCTCTCGAGGAGGAGGTCGGCGGGCGCTGGTACATCGTGAGCATCGCGGAGCAGACGCAGCCCGATCCCGGCGGCTTCACCGAGGAAAAGAAGAACGAGCTCCGGGCCCGCATCGACATGGAGCGCCGCCTCGGGCGCCTGGTGGGCGATTGGCCGGCGTACCTGCAGGAGCTCTTCCGGGAGCACATCACGCTGGCCGCGCGGATGCGTAGCTAGCCCCGGCGGCTACGCTTCCCCGCGCCCGGCCCGGACCGGGTTCCAGATCCGCTCCAGCGCGGCCTTGATGGCCTCCGCGGCCTCTCGGTACGCCTCGCGATCGCCTCCCGCGGGATCGTCGATCTCGTCGGGCGCCGCCAGGAGTCGGGCCTTGTCCTCCGCCTCGGGGTACTGGTCGGCGATGTACCGGAGCTCCGCCCGGGACATGCAGAGCACGATGTCCGCTTCCTTGAGGAGCGCGCGCGTGACGGCGCGCGTGCGATGCTTCGCCAGCGAGAGCCCGAATTCCCGCGCCACGCTGACGGCGGGGATGCTGGCCCGCCTGCCCGACCCGGCGTGGGTGCCCGCGGACCGGAAGCGGAAGCCGAGCTGCTCGAGCTCCTCCGTTTCCAACCCCAGGTGCGCCGCCGCCATGGCGGCGGCGAAGGCCGCCGCCATGGGCGAACGGCAGGTGTTGCCCTCGCACACGAAGAGATAGGTTTTGCCGGCGATGAGCCGCTCGATCATGTCGCGGCTAATTAAGCCTTCGCGCAGGAGCCGCCAGGATCCTCTGCCGCAGGCGACGATCGTCGACGGCTCCTTGATGAACGCCGGACCGGCGTCCAACACCAGATCAAGCCCTTCGGGGAAATAACGCAGAACCTGCGCCGCGTCCACCGCCGGCGCGGCGCCCTTTGGGTTGGCGCTGGGCACGGCCAGCGCCGTGCCGCAGGCCCGCAGCAGCGCCTGGGCCACCGGGTGCGCCGGCACCCTGATCCCGAGCCCCGGCCCCCCCGCGCTGACCCGCGCCTCCCCAAAAACGAGCGTAAGCGGCCCCGGCCAATAATGCTTCATCAGCGGCCGCGCCCGGATCGGCACCGCGGTGAGAAGCTCGCAGGCGCGCGCCGCATCTTCCACCTGCACCCCGAAAGGTTCCTCGCGCCCGCGCTTCTTGAGCGCCCGCAGCCGCTCCATGCCGCCCTCGTGCTCCAGGCACGCGGCCAAGCCGTAGACCGTCTCGGTGGGCACGGCGATGACGCCGCCGCCGCGAAGGACGCGCGCGGCGCGTTCGATCGCTTCCCGCTGGGGGGTCTCCGGCGAGATCGAAAGCAGTTCCACAGCCATGGCTATGCACCATGCTACCTGCGGGCGGAAGCCGGCGCAAGCCGGACGGGCCCTTGCGGCGGCGGGCGCCGACCGTTACTTTCGATGCCGGCGCCGCGCGGCGCCGAAGGAGGAGATCGAACCATGGTGCTTGTCGCCGGAACGACCGCAATCGACACGATCCAGACGCCGGACAGCGCGCCCCGGGAATGCATCGGCGGGTCGGCGGTGCATTTCGCCTACGCGGCGGCGCTCTTCGGCCCCGTGCGCATCGTGAGCATCGCCGGCGACGACTTCCCGCCCGACGCCTTGCGCCGCCTCGAGGCCCGCGGCATCGACACGGCCGGCATTCGGATCGCGCCCGGCAAGACGTTTCGCTGGTCGGGCAAATACCTGGCCGACATGGATCACCGGGAAACCCTGGCGACCGACCTCAACGTGGCGGCTTCCTGGGAGCCCGAGGTGCCGCCGGCGTGGTCCGACACGCGCGTCGTGTTCCTCGCCAACGGCTCGCCGCGGTTCCAGCGCGCGGTAATGGCCCAGGTCGCGGCGCCCGACATCGTCGTCTGCGACACCATGGACTACTGGATCGAGTCGGAGCGCGCCGAGCTCGACGCCCTCTTGCGGGAAGTGGACGGCATCCTCATGAACGAAGACGAAATCCGGATGTACACCGGCGAGGCATCGTCCATCCGCGCGGCGCAGAACCTCCTCAGCCTCGGCCCGGAGTTCATCATCGTCAAGAAGGGCGCCCACGGAGCGCTTCTGGCCACGCAGTGGGGCGTGGATGCCCTGCCCGCCTATCCCGTGGCGCGGGTCTGCGATCCGACCGGCGCCGGCGACAGCTTCGCGGGCGGATTCCTGGGATACCTGGGGGCCGCGCCGAGCATCCGCGACCGCGAGACCCTGAAGCGCGCCCTGGCCCGCGCCGCGTGCGTCGCCTCCTTCAACGTGGAGGACTTCGGCGCCGCGCGGTTGGAAAGCCTCACCGCGGAGGAGTTCCAGCACCGCGTCCGGGAGTACGCGCGCATGCTCTCGATCGGGTGACCCGTGCGCACGTTCATTGCCGTCGACACCGACCCGGACATCCGTCAAACCCTCGGCCGCGCCGTCGGCGAACTGCGGTCGCTGGCGCCGGGCGTCAAGTGGAGCGACCCGGCCGCGATGCACATCACGCTGCGCTTCCTGGGCGAGGTTCCGGACCGCGACCTGCCCGCCGTGATCGCGGCGGCGCGGGAGGCGGCGCGCGGCGCCGGTCCATTGACGCTGGCGCTCGGGGCGCCGGCGAGCTTCGGCGGCGCCGAGCCGCGGGTTTTGTTTCTCGGAATCGAGGGCGAAACCGCGGCGCTGAGCGCTCTGCGGGCGGCCCTGGAAGACCGCCTCGCCGCTCGGGGCTTCGGCCGCGAGGCCCGGGCCTTCTCCCCGCACTTGACCCTCGGCCGGCCGAAGAAAGGCCCTGTCCCGCCCTCCTGGCGCGACTTCACCCCGGCCGGGGTCAAGGAGTGGACCGTCGAGGAGCTGACCGTATACGCGAGCACGCTCACGCCGGCCGGGCCGGTCTACACCGCCCTGGCCCGCTGCGCCCTCGGAGACGAGGGCGCGCCGCCGGCGGCGGAAACCGCGGACAACCGATAACTGAATCATGAAGTCACAACAGGCGCGCACGACGTTCACCGAGTTCTTCGTGGAACGGGGCCACGCACGGCTGGCTTCCAGCCCGGTGATCCCCCACGGCGACCAGACGATCCTCTTCACCAACGCGGGCATGAACCAGTTCAAGGACGTGTTCTGCGGCCGCGAGAAGCGCCCGTACACCCGGGCCGTCACGGCCCAGAAGTGCATCCGCGCCGGGGGCAAGCACAACGATTTGGACAACGTGGGCCGCACCGGCCGGCACCTGACTTTTTTCGAGATGCTCGGCAACTTCTCCTTCGGCGACTACTTCAAGAAGGAAGCGATCCGCTGGGCGTGGGACCTGCTCACCGGCGGGTACGGTCTCCCCGCCGAGCGGCTGTACGCCACGGTGTTCCGCGACGATGACGAGGCTTGGGATATCTGGCGCCGGGACATCGGACTGGCGCCGGAGCGCATCGTCCGGCTCGGCGAGAAGGACAATTTCTGGAGCATGGGCGACACGGGCCCCTGCGGCCCGTGTTCGGAGATCCTCTTCGACCGCGGCGCGCGGCATTCCTGCGGCGCGCAATGCGGGATCGGCGCCTGCGACTGCGATCGATTTTTCGAGCTCTGGAACCTCGTCTTCATGCAGTTCGATCAGGCGGCCGGCGGCGCGCGCGTGCCCCTGCCCAAGCCCAGCATCGACACCGGCATGGGCCTGGAGCGCCTCTGCATGGTGCTGCAGGACGTCGAATCGGTGTACGAGACCGACCTCCTCTCGGCGCTCATCGACAAGGTGGCGGCCCTTAGCGGGCGGCCCTACGACCGCGGCAAGGACGGGTTGCCGCACCGGGTCATCGCCGACCATATCCGCAGCCTCGCCTTCGCGCTGGCCGACGGCGCCTTTCCCGCCAACGACGGCCGAGGCTACGTGCTGCGGAGGATTCTGCGCCGCGCCGCCCGCTACGGGCACATGCTCGGCTTCCGGGAGCCCGTGCTCTTCCGCCTCATCGATGTCGTCGTCGAGCTCATGGGCGCGGCGTACGCCGAGCTGCCGCCGCGGCGCGCCGCCATCGCCGAGATCATCAAGAACGAGGAGGAGCGCTTCGGCGCGACCCTCGACCAGGGCCTGGCCCGCTTCGCGGAGATCACCGCGAAGTTGAAGGCGGAGAAGCCCGCGGCGCCGGCCGTAAGCGGCAGGGATGTGTTCCTGCTGCACGACACCTACGGCTTCCCTCCGGATCTCACGGCCCGCATGGCCGAGGAGGAAGGCTTCGCGGTGGACGAGCAGGAGTACCGTAAACTGATGGAGGCCCAGCGCGAGCGTTCCCGCGCCGGCGCCAAATTCGCCGACGTCCTGGCCGACGGCATCGAATGCGCGGACGCCCCCCCGACGCGCTTCCGCGGCTATGACGTTCTGAGTCTGGCCACCGAAATCGTCGCCGCCGCCGAACTGGAGGACGGCCGCGCGGCCGTCGTCCTGGCCGAGACCCCGTTCTACGCCGAGGCGGGAGGGCAAGCGGGCGACACGGGCATCATCGAGGGGCCGACCTTCCGCATGGCGGTGGAGGACACGCAGAAACGCGGCGTCCACTACCTGCATATCGGCCCTCTGGAAGGCGAGGGAGCCGCCCCGGGCGCAAAGGTCACGGCCCGCGTCGACCCGACCGCGCGCGCCGCCACGCAGCGCCACCACACCGCGACGCATCTGCTCCAGGCCGCCCTCAGGGCCGAGCTCGGCGCGCATGTCGAGCAGCGCGGCTCCCGCGTCGCGCCGGATCGGCTGCGCTTCGACTTCACCCACTTCGCCGCGATCCCGCCAGAAACGCTCAGGCGCATCGAGCGCCGCGTCGCCGAGAGCATCGTGGCCAACAAGGCCCTCGCGGTGTCGGTCGTCCCCATCGCCCAGGCCCTCGCCAAGGGCGCGATCGCCCTCTTCGGCGAAAAGTACGGCGAAGAGGTCCGGGTCGTCGACATTCCCGGCCTCTCAACCGAACTGTGCGGAGGCACGCACTGCGCCCGCACCGGCGACATCGGATTCTTCCGCATCCTGAGCGAGGGATCGGTCGCGGCGGGAGTGCGCCGCCTGGAAGCCCTCGCCGGTCCCGAGGCCCTCGCCGTGTCGTACGAGGCCGAGGACACCCTCGACCGCTGCGCGAAGGCGCTCAAGACGGCGCCGGCGGCGCTCCCGGCCCGCATCGAGGCCCTCAGGGAGGAACTCCGCGAGCTGAAGCACAAGAGCGCCCAAACGGGACCGCGGGAGATCGAGCACGGCGAGGAGCGCTTGGGTCCGATCACCGCGTCCTGGCATATCTACGCCGACGCCGGGGCCGACGAACTGCGCGCCATCTGGGACCGGCAAAAAGATCGCGTCCGAGGCACGCTTCTGGCCCTCTTCGGAAAGAGCGAGGACGCCGTCCACCTCCTCGTCTGCCTCTCGCCCGACCTCAGAAACCGCCGGGGCCTGCACGCCGGAAAGCTGGCCCAGATCACCGGCAAGGCCATGGGCGCCGGCGGCGGCGGCCGGCCCGAAATGGGCCAGTCGGGGGGCAAGAATCCCGCGGCGGTCCGGGAGGCCGCGGCCGCGTTTCTGGCGGCGGCGAAGGCTCAGGCGGCCGAGAGCGCTTGACGCTGCCGGTCGCCCCCGCCTGTTCCCGCCCTCCCTGATTCTGCAGCGCTGGGTTCCGCGGCGGGGTGGGACAAGCCTCTTGACACCGCACCGGCGTAGCCTAGAATTGGACGTTTTGTTATTCGGCGGCCCCGAGGCCGGCGACGCCGTCGCTCGGGCGCCCGGAAAGGACAACGCCATGGCGGTCCCAAAGCGCAGGATTTCGAAAACCCGGCGGCGCAAACGCCGTTCCCACGACGGACTGGCGAAGCCGGTTCTCGTACACTGCGGGCGCTGCAGCACGCGAACCGAACCCCACACGATCTGCAACGAATGCGGATTCTACCGGGGCAAAGCCGTCATTGAAGTCGAGGAGGGGGTCTAGCCGCTACGTATGGTGACGCTTGCCGTCGATGCCATGGGCGGAGATGATGCGCCCCGAGAGATCGTCAAGGGCGTGGTTTACGCCGCCGAGCAGAGCGCCGAGACGCAGTACCTCCTAGTCGGGCGCCAGGCCGCCATCGAGGCTGAACTCTCCCAGTTCGCCCCGGCGCGCGACCGCATCGCCGTCGTCGAAGCCCCGGACGTCATCGAGATGGACGAGGTGCCCGTCGAGGCGCTCAAGCGCAAGCGCGGCGCCTCGATCACCCGCGCCGTGGGACTCGTCCGCCAGGGCAAGGCGCAAGCCATTGTCAGCGCCGGCAACACCGGCGCGGCCGTCGCCGCCAGCTACATGAGCTTGGGGACCCTGAAGGGCATCCGCCGGCCCGGCATCGCCGCCACGTTCTACGTCAAGGAGCAGCCCGTCGTCATCATGGATGTCGGCGCGAACATCCACTGCAAGCCCGCCGATCTGCTCCGGTACGGCATCATGGCCTCCCTCTACGCCCAGGAGGTGCTCGGCGTCCGCGCGCCGCGCATCGGTCTCCTGAACATCGGCGAGGAGGAGAAAAAGGGCATCGCGCTCACCCGCGAGACCGCCGAACTCTTCCAGCGCGCCGAACCGGAAATCGCCTTCGTGGGCAATGTCGAGGGCGATGCGCTCTTCCGCGGGCTGTGCGATGTCATCATCTGCGACGGATTCGTGGGCAACATCGTGCTGAAGGTCTCCGAGGGCCTGGCGGAGAACGTGATGCAGGTGTTCATGGACGAGTTCGAGAAATGCTCGGGCGCCGGAGCGGCGCTGGACATGTTCCACGCCGCGCTCGACCGCTTCAGGTGGCGCATCGACTACGCCGAGCAGGGCGGCGCGCCGCTGCTCGGCGTCAACGGCGTGTGCATTGTCTGCCACGGGCGCTCGCAGGCCCGCGCCATGGCCAACGCCATGCGCTGCGCCGTCCGCATGGTGCAGAAGAACCTCAACCACAAGATCGAGGCGCTTGCCGCCCGCGTGACGCCGCTCCTTGCGGAAGTGGACTGACCGCATGGCTTCGGCAGTCTTTCAGGGTCCCGGCCGGATGAAGCGCGCGGTGTTCGCGGGCACGGGCTCCTATCTTCCCGCGCGCCGGATGACCAACGCCGACCTGGAGCGCATGGTCGACACGAGCGACGCCTGGATCGTGCAACGCACGGGCATCCGCGAGCGCCGCATCGCCGCCCCCGGCGAGGCGACTTCCGACTTGGCGCTGCCCGCGGCGCGCGCGGCCCTCGCGGACGCGTCGCTGGCCGCCGAGGATCTCGACGCCATCATCGTCGCCACCATGCTCGGCGACCGGCTCGTGCCCGCGACGGCCGCCCGGATCCAGGCCGACCTCGGGGCTCGGCGCGCCGCCGCCTTCGATTTGAACGCGGCCTGCACCGGATTCATTTACGCCCTGGCGGCGGGCGCCGCCGGCATCAAGAGCGGATTGTTCCGCAATGCTCTGGTCATCGGCAGCGAGTGCAACTCGCGCATGGTCGACTGGACCGACCGCAACACCTGCATTCTCTTCGGGGACGGCGCCGGCGCGGCGGTCTTGGCGGCGGCGGACGGCGCCGGGGGCTCCGACATCCTCGCTTTCGAGCTGGGCTGCGATGGCGCCAAGGCCGACCTGATCGCCGTCGAGGCGGGCGGCACTCGGCTTCCGACCACCCCGGAAACCGCGGCGGCCGGGCGGCACTTCCTGACCATGAACGGCCGGGAAGTGTTCAAGTTCGCGGTCAACTCCATTTGCCGGATGCTCACGGACCTCTGCGCGCGGAACGGCATCGCCTTGAACGACATCGCCCTGTGCGTCCCCCACCAAGTCAACTACCGCGTCATCGAGGCCTGCTGCGAGCGGGTTCCCCTTCCGCTGGACCGGTTCTACCTGAACATCGATCGGTGCGGCAACACTTCGGCGGCGTCGATTCCCATCGCGCTGGACGAGGCCGTCCGCGCGGGACGCCTGGCGCGGGGCGATCTGCTCTGCTTGCTGGGCTTCGGCGCCGGCATGACCTGGGGCTCGGCGCTGGTCCGCTGGTGAGGAGCGCGGGCGATGCAGCTTCGCACGGCCGTTCTCTTCCCGGGACAGGGAGCCCAGTACGTCGGCATGGCCGCCGACCTAATCGAGCGCCTGCCCGCGGTCGCGCGCCTGTTCGCGCGGGGCAGTGAACTGACCGGCCGGGACCTGACCGCGGCGGTCAAGAACGGCCCCGAGGAGACGCTCTCCCGGACGGACGTGAGCCAGCCGGCGATCTTCCTGCACAGCATGGCGGTGCTGATGGCGATCGAGGCCCAGCGCGGCGCGCCGCTCCAGGCGGATTACACCTGCGGACTCAGTCTGGGCGAGTATTCGGCCCTGGTGTTCGCCGGGGCGGTGGACATGGAGGACGCCCTCGAGATCGTGGCGGTCCGCGGCCGTTGCATGCAGGCCGCCGCCGAGGCCGGCAAGGGCGGCATGGTGTCCTTGCTGGGGCTCGCGCTTCCGCAGGTCGAGGACCTCGTCGCCGAGGTCCGCGGCGGCGAGGTGCTCGCCGTCTCGAACTGGAACGCGCCGCTCCAGACCGTCGTCTCCGGAGAGGAGGCGGCGCTGGCCCGCATCGAGGCCCTCGCCCCCTCTCGAGGGGCGCGCCGGGTGGTGCGCCTGAACGTCGCCGGCGCCTTCCACTCCCCCCTCATGGCGCCCGCCGCGGAGCAACTGCGACCCTGCCTCGAGCGGTTGACGATTCAGCGTCCTCGGGTACCATTTATTCCTAATCGCGCGGGCCGTCCCGTGGACGATCCCGGCGAGATTCGGCGCCTTCTGATCGAGCAGGTGACGGGCGCGGTATTGTGGGCTCCGACGGTGCAGTACCTGTCGGACGCTCGGGTGGACCGGGCGATCGAGGCCGGACCGGGCCGCGTTGTGGCAGGACTCGTCAAGGGCGTCACGCGCGCTTTGGAGGTGACGCCGGCGGCGACGTGGTCCGATGCGGAAGCGTGCGCAGCCCGGACGCGGTGAGTTTACTGGAAGCTGCAGGAGAATGCGCATGACGAAAGTGGAGATCGAAAGCCAAGTGCGAGAGATTATCGTCGAGAAGTTTCAGGTGGCGCCCGAGAAAGTCACCGTCGAAGCCAAGCTCGATGCCGACCTGGGCGCCGACTCGCTGGATCTGGTGGACCTCATGATGATCCTGGAGGACAAGTTCAGCCTCGAGATCTCGGACGACCAGGCCGAGAAGATCAAGACCGTCGGGGATGTGATCGCCTACATTCTCGCGCAGAACAAGGAATAGGGAAGGCGGGCGCGGCGGGGTCGCCGGAGACGGCGTCGCCGCGCAGCGTTTCCGCTGAAGGGCCGCGTTCCCGCGCGGCCATGCGAAGGAGACAGGGCGGATGCGGCGCGTAGCGATCACGGGACTGGGCGCGATCACGCCGATCGGCATCGGCGTCGAAGCCTTCTGGCGGGGAGTTGTCGAATCCCGTTCCGGGGGCCGGGAGATCCGCAGCTTCGATCATTCCCAATTTCCCGTGCACTTCGCCTGCGAGGTCATCGATTTCGACCCCGACCCGGTCATTGACAAACGCGAGCAGCAGCGCCTCGATCGTTTCTGCCAGTTCGCCCTGTGCGTCTCCGACGAGGCCTTGAAGGATGCCGCCTTGCCCCTCGAAGCGGTGGGCCGCGAGCGGGTCGGCTGCGTCTTCGCCTCGGGTATCGGCGGCATCAAGGAAATCGAGGAAGTGCACACCAAGCTCCTCGAAAAGGGCCCGCGCGGCGTGAGTCCCTTCCTGGTCCCCAAGATGATGACGAACGCCGCCGCCGGGCAGATCGCCATCAAGTTCGGCCTCCGGGGCCCGAACTTCGCCGTCACGTCGGCGTGCGCCTCGGGCAACCACGCCATCGTGGTGGCGTACCTTCTCGTCAAGTGGGGCGAGGCGGATGTCGTCGTCACGGGGGGCGCCGAGGCCGCCGTCACGGCCCTGGGCCTGGGCGGTTTCTGCTCGGCGAAGGCGCTCTCACGCAGGAACGACGACCCGGGCCGCGCGTCGCGGCCGTTCTGCGCCGACCGCGACGGTTTCGTCATGGGCGAGGGCGCCGGGGCGCTCGTCCTGGAGGACTACGACCAGGCGGCGCGCCGCGGCGCCCGGATCTACGCCGAGGTCTGCGGCAGCGGCATGACCGACGATGCCTATCACATCACGGCGCCGCTCCCCGACGGGACCATGGCCGCGGCATGCATGCGCGACGCGGTGCAAAGCGCCGGCATCCGCCTCGAGGACGTCGACTACATCAACGCCCACGGGACCAGCACCGACTTCAACGATTCCGGCGAGACCAAGGCCATCAAGGCCGTCTTCGGACCGCACGCCTACAAGCTCGCCGTGAGCTCCACCAAGAGCCAGATCGGGCACCTCCTGGGGGCGTCCGGCGCCGTCGAGGCCGTCGCCACGGCGCTGGCGATCAAGCACCAGATCGCGCCGCCGACGATCAACTACGTGACGCCCGACCCCGAATGCGACTTGGACTACGTTCCCAACAAAGCCCGGCCGATGCCGATCCGGCACGCGCTCTCGAATTCCTTCGGTTTCGGCGGCCATAACGCAACCCTGGCCTTCCGGAGGGTGTGACCGGCCGGGCCCTCCCGGGGCCCCTACCGGGCGGCCGCGCCGCGCGCCACGGTCCCTGGACGGCGTTTCCCGGCCCCTTCCCGGCGTGACAAATTTTGTCCCTTGACGGGGCTGCGGCGCCGTTTTACTCTTCTGTGAGCCTCGGGCGCGGCGCCCGCCGGGGTCCCGCCGCACGAGGGTTGCTTGGGTCTGAATTAAGCGAGGGTTTCCGCCGGCCGCACACGCTCCCCGCAGCTTGCCTGCGAGGCGCGCCCGGCGATCCCACCGCGCAACGACGATTCTTGACCGGAAGTCGGTCGGGCAGAGGGTCCCATGGTGTGATCGGTTCGAGTGTTGGTGGTCCGCCGACTTCCGGTTGTTTGTGATTTCTCTGCGGCGTGACGGGTGGAACGCGCCGGGAGCAGGGGGATGAGCCGACAGGCCCATCTCTCTTAACGTGCCCCCAACCCACGTTCCATGGCAATGCCTCATTGCCGAGGGCCGGCTTCGCAAGAAGCAGGCCCTTTTTTTCGGCCGTCGCGCCGGCGCCGACTCAACTCTCCGGGTGCGCGATCCTCCGGAAGTATTCCTTGTAGTTGAAGGCCGGGCTCTGCAGCTCCGTGTGGCACTCCAGACACCCTTCCTCGCCTCCGCGCTCGATCGATTCGGCCGCGTTGTCCTCCACGTGCCGCGCGCCCGGGCCGTGACAGCACTCGCACCCCACGCCCCCGAACTCGGGCGTCTCCGCCGCGCTCCTGAACCCGCCCTCGAAGTAATAGCCGACGGTATGGCAGGGCAGGCACTCGGGATCCTTGTGGCTGTTGAGATCCTTGAGGGTATCGAGCGCCTTGGCATGCATGCTCTTTTCGTAAACCTGGTAGGCTTTCGCGTGACACTCGGCGCAGCGCGCGCTGCCCGTGAAGAGGCCGCGGGGGTGGGGTTTCCGCTCCGGGGCGATGCGCGCGCCCTCGAGAGCCAGCATGCCCTGGTAGTCCTTGATGAGCTGAACCACGTTGGGGTTGGCCGCCAGCTTCTCGCCCAGGGGCACCTTGACGAATTCGTGCGTCCAGCCGCCGCCGTTCTCCCCCGTCAGGCGCAGAGCGCATCCGTACTTGCCCCAGACGCCGGGCGCCACAAGGAGCGCGCCGCCGACCTTCTCGGGCGTCGTCGGATCCTCCTGCCCCACGCCCGCGACGACGACGTCGAAGAACCCGAGTTCCTGCGCCCACGCGCGCGCCTCCGGCAGCGCCGCGTGGGCGAGCAGAACCCGGCAGTCGTGGCCCGCCGCGCGTTCCGCCAGCGCTTTCCCCGCCGGAATCGGGGCTTGACAGGCGACGCCCATCATGCCGCTCACCAGTTCCGGATCCACCAGACTCGTCACGAACACCTTGACGCCCTTGGCATGGACGCTTCGGAACGGCCGGATGGTGTCCGCCAGTTCCTCGACCTTGAGGTTCGCGACGACGATCGGGACTTCCCGGCGGTTGAAAAGCTCGCCCGCCACGAATCCGCCCCCGAGGGCCAGATCGCGCTCCCCCAGACAGACCGCGTCGAAGCCCATCAGCAGATAGCTCTCAAGGATCGTCATGAACTTGAGCTCGGACTGCCGGCTCGGCTCCTTGATGAGGTTGCCGAGGTCGACGTTGACCAGGGCGCCGTTCGATGTCCGCCTGAGATCCGCCAGGAAAGTCGCGCGGCGCGGAAGTCCGCCGATCATCCCCTCGGAGCAGCCGCACGGCGTGAGGTAGCCTTGAAGCTCGCCGCCGTAGACCAGCGTCACGCTCCGGCGCGCGGCCGCCGGCGGCTCCTTCGCGGCGCCGTCGGCCGGGGACACGGTCTTCTCCGGAACGGTCGGCGCGGACTCCCCTCCCCGGGCCGCATCCCGGACGGCGCCGGCCGCGGTCTTCGGAACCGGCGCCGCCGACGGATACGGATCGCCGCCGCAGCCGGCGCTCAAGGCACACGCCGCCAGCATCGCGCCCATTGCGCGAACCATGCATTCCTCCTTTGCGCTGATCGCCCGCCGCCGCGGCTTTACGGCGTGACGAGCACCTTCAGCGGATTCCCGACGCGGTTGTTCACGTTCAAGATGGCTTTCTCGAGGTCGCTCAGCTTGACAATGCTCGAGGCCAGGCTCTTCACATCGACGAGCCCGTTGCCGATGGCATCGAGCGCGGGCGGCCAGGTCAGCGGCGCAAGCCACGAGAACTGCACGGTCTTGTCCCAGAGAATCGATTTCAGCGCCGGCACCCTAATGACCGCATCGTCCGCCGGCAGGCCGAAGAAAACCAGGCGGGCCCTGCGGCCCGAGATTTCGAAAGCGAGCTCCATGGCGGCGACGGAACCCGTCGGGGTCACGACCGCGTCGGCGAACTGCCCGTCGCTGATCTCGGCGATCTTCGCCTTCAAATCCTTGACGTAGTAGGGCGACGCGGGCTCCGCGGTGTTGCAGACCAGCTCCACGCCCGCCTTCTTGGCGACCTCCAACCGGTAGTCATCGCCCTTCGCTCCCACCAGGACCACCTTGCCCGCGCCCGAGCTCTTGATGAGCTGCGCCATCATGATGCCGATGGGACCCGGGCCGAGGACGACGCAGATGTCGCCCAGTTGGACGCCCATGCGCTTGACGCCGTGCACCGCGCAGGCGAGGGGCTCGGTCATGGCCGCTTCCTCATAGGAAACGTTGGCGGGGATCTTGTGAAGCCCCGTGTAGTGGGAGACGCAGTACTCCGCGAAGGCTCCGTCGGCGGAGACGCCCAGGACCGCCTTCTTCTCGCAGAGGTTCACCTGGCCCTTCTTGCAGACCCGGCAGGCGTTGCAGTACTGAACGGGGTCGACGGTGACGCGGTCGCCGGGGGCGAAAAGCCCCAGGCGCGCCGGTATCTCGCCCACCGCCGCGACCTCGCCGCTGAACTCGTGCCCCAGCACGAGCGGCCCCTTCCCGCTCGGGGTCTCAAGCGAGCTCTTCCCCAGATAGTAGGCGACATCGGAGCCGCAGATGCCGCAGGCCTTCACGCGGACGAGCACCTGCTCGGGGCTCACCGCCGGCACCGGCACCTCCTCAAGCTTCATCTTCTTCGCCTCGTAAAAGACTTGCGCGCGCATTTTCTTGTCGGCCATGACTTCTCCTCTCTACCGCATGTGCTTGCGGAGAAACGCGACCGCCTTCTCGGTTACTTCCCACGCCTCGGGCCAGAAACACAGATCGATCGTCCACCACTTCCCGAAGTAGCCGCCCTCGGCCTCCAGGGCCGGCAACACCCGGCCGAAGTCGATCTTGCCCTCCCCGAAGGGCCGGTGGGTGCTGGTCTCATTCCCGTGGAGCGTGCCGTCGGAATCGATGACGTGGACGTGGTTGATCTTGCCCCGAAGGAGCCGGATGAACTCCTCGACGCCGCCCTTGAGAGTCTCCTTGGCGCCGTGCTGGCGCGCGCCGACCACGGCGCACATGTAGGCGTGGCAGGTGTCGAAGAGAACGCCGAAGTTGGGGTGCCCGACCTCCTCGGCCAGGCGCGCGATTTCGCTGGGCTTGTTGAAAACGAAGCCCGGCTCGAACTCGTAGACGACCTTGACGCCGTAGCCCTCCGAGAACTCGGCGCAGCGTTTCCACATGGCGACGATGCGGTCCCACACCGCCGCGCGCTCGGCGCCGTCGTACTTGTCGGGCGGATCGACGCAGTCCACGCGAATGGCGTCGGCGCCCAGGTCGAGGCACAACTGCACGTTCTTCTTGAAAAGCTTGAAGTAGGCATCGTTCTGCAGCGCCTCCTTCGTGCCGGGCCCCGGCGTGCTCCAGAAGTCGGCGGCCACGCCCGAGACCTCCAAGCCGTGGGCGCGCAGCAGACCCGCCACGCGCCGCCGGTCATCGTCCATGGGGTAGTCATCGGGGTGGACGTGGGGCCGGAAGGCGCCGATTTCGACGCCGTCCAGGCCCAACTGCGCAACGCGCCGAACCACCGTGTCGAAGGGAACCGGGTTGTCTTGATACGGACCGAAGGTGTAGGCCCACGTGCCGATCGAGATCTTCTTGGACATAGGTTTCGCTCCTTTGGCAGCGCCGCCGTGCCGCGGGGATTCGCCCGCCCGCGCCCGCCGCGCGGGCGGCACGCGTCTATTTGAACCGCAAGACTAGGCTTCCCGCAAGGGGGCTTGGACCGGCTCGGCGCAAAATCGGCGGGAAAGGCGCTGCGACCGGGCGCGGAGCAGGCGTCCGCCTACTTTACAGGCGCTCCGGGAGGGGCGAGAATAAGCTCGCGGCGCGAACGGTCGCGCCGGTTTCGGGTACCGCGGCCCCCGGCCGCTACGGTAGGAGTCACAGATGGCCTTCGTGCACCGTGATTTTCTCGGGCTTGCCGACTACGCTTCGGACGAAATCCGCTTCCTCATCGGGCGGGCGCTCGACGCCAAACGCGGCAAGCGGCTGCCGTCCCTGGCCGGCAAGACGCTCGCGGCGATCTTCTTCAACCCGTCGCTCCGCACGCGGCTCTCCTTCCAGATCGCCATGGATCGGCTCGGCGGCCGCGCCATCCTCGTCAACGCCGGGAGCGATCTGTGGGCGCTGGAGTTCGACGAGGGCGCCGTCATGGACGGCGCCACGAGCGAGCATGTGAAGGAGGCCGCGCGCGTCCTGGACCGCTATGTGGACGCCCTTGCCATCCGCGCCTTCCCCATGTTCCGATCCTGGGACCAGGACCGCGGGGACACCGTGATCCGGTCTTTCGCGCGCGAGGCCAGGGTGCCGGTCATCAACATGGAGTCCGCCATGGAGCATCCGTGCCAGGGCCTGGCGGACGCCGTGACCATCACCGAACGCCTGGGCACGACCACGGCGCGTCCCTTCTGCCTCACCTGGGCGTGGCACCCGAAGGCGCTGCCGCTGGCCGTGCCTCACTCGGCGCTGCTTGCCGCGGCGCACCTCGGCATGGAGGTGCGCCTGGCCTGCCCGCCGGGCTACGAGCCCGATTCCGAGACTCTCGCCAAGGTCAAGGAGCTCGCCGTCGGCGGCGGCGGCGGCTTGGAGATCTTCCACGACCAGGCCGCGGCGATCAAGGGCGCTCAGGTCGTCTACGCCAAAAGCTGGGCGAGCATCGCCCGCTGGGGCGACGCCGAGGCCGAGAAAGCCGCCCGAAAAGAGCTGCGGGGTTGGCAGGTGACGGGCCGGGCCATGGAAACCACCGCCGAGGGGTTCTTCATGCACTGCCTGCCCGTCAGGCGCAACGTCGTCGTGGCGGACGAGGTCCTCGACGGGCCGGCCTGCGCCGTGTACGACGAGGCCGAGAACCGTATCTGGGCTCAGATGGCGGTGCTCAGCGCCGTCGTGGGAAGGTAGCGCCCGGCATGGCCGCGTCCGTGCCGCGCAGCGCGGCCGGCGCCCTCCGCGCCGGACACCGGGCCCTCGACGAGGGCGACCCGCAACAGGCCCTCGAGTGCGCGGAGGCGCTCCTCGGCGTCCGCCCCAAATCGATACGGGCGGCAGGCCTGAAAGCCCTCGCTCTCCACGGCCTGGATCGCTCCGAAGAGGCGCTTGAGGTCCTGGAGGCCGGCGCGGCTCTCGATCCCTCGCATCACCTGCCGCCCCTCCTTCAGGCGGTCGTCCGCCACGACCTCGGCCGCTGGGAAGCGGCCGCGCGGGCGATCGCCGCCCTGAAGCCGCTCACGGACGAAGCCGACTTCGCGGCCGCCGGCTTGGAGCGCCTGATTCTCGCGCGCACGGGCGAGCGCGCCCCCGATTGGAAGGCCTTCGGTTCGTGCCCGAGCATGTACAATCGCTTCGTCGCGCCCCGCGTCCTCCTCTACGTCGAGGAGCAGGTGCTTGCCCGGCGCGAAACGCTCGACCTGAAGCGCTGCCGCTGGGCGCGCCCCGCGGAGGACGCGATCGGACCGCCGCAGGCGCGGTCCTGGCGGACCGATCTGGGCTTCGCCGCCCTCAGGCTGCCCGTCCTCGTCGTCTACCGTCTGCTCGGGCGCGCCGTCATGCCTTTCCGCGCCGAGGAGGCTTATCTGCGCGGCGATCTCGCCGCCGCCCGCGCCGCCGTCACCGCCGACCGGGCCTACAAGCACAGCGAGCGTCTCAGGGAATGCGCGGCCTTCTTGAGCATGGACCTGGAAGACTGGCAGGCCTGCCGCAAGCTCCTGCCGCCCCCCGCCGAGCCGCCCGATCCCGTCATCGAGCACGCCCGCGGCCGGTGCAGCCTGCACCTGGGTAAATGGGCCGCGGCGGAGGAGGCCTTCGCCCGGGCGACCTCGCAGCCCCTCGGCTGGTACTACCTGGGCCTTTGCCGAGCCGCCGGCGGCAACCCCCTGAGCGCGATCCGCGCCTTCGAGCGCGAGTTCAGCCGCAACGACCTCGGCCTGGCCGAACGAATCCACGCCGCCTGCCTGGCGCTTCGCGACGCGCCGGCGGCGGCTACGAGCGGCTGACCTCCGCGAGGGCTTCCGCGAGGCGCTCGATGTCGGCGTCGGTGTGCGCCGCCGACACCTGGATCCGGAGGCGCGCGGCGCCCTCGGGCACCACCGGGAAGCCGAACCCGGTGACGAAGATGCCCTTTTCCAAAAGCGCGTCGCTCATGGCGATCGCGCGCGCCGTGTCCCCCACGATGATCGGGATGATCGCCGTGGGGCTCGCCAGCATGGTGAAGCCCAGGGCCGCCAGGCGGCTCCGCACCTTTTGGACGTTCTCCCGGAGCCGCGCGACGCGTCCGGGGTCGTTCGTGAGGACCTCCACCGCGGCGAGGGCGCTGGCCGCCACCGTGGGCGGCAGCGCGTTCGAGAAGAGTTGCGGCCGCGACTTTTGGACGAGATAGTCCACCACCTCCCGGGACGAGGCCACGAATCCGCCCGCCGCGCCGCCCAGCGCCTTCCCGAGGGTGCTCGTGATAATGTCGATCTTGCCCAGGAGCCCGAAGTGCTCCGCCGTGCCCCGGCCGGTTTCGCCCATGACGCCCGTGCCGTGGGAGTCGTCGACGACGAGCACGGCGTCGTGCTTCTCGGCGAGGTCGACCAGATCGGGAAGCGGCGCGACATCGCCTTCCATGCTGAAGACGCCGTCGGTCAGGATCAGCCGGCGGCGCTTGCCGCGCAGATCCTTGAGGTGCGCCGCCAGGCTCGCCATGTCGGCGTGGGGGTAGACGCGGCGCTCGGCGTTCTTGGCCAGCCGGCAGCCGTCGATAATGCTCGCGTGATTGAGGGCGTCGGAGATGATCGCGTCCTCCGGCCCCGCGAGGGTCGGGATCAGGCCCTCGTTGGCGGTCCAGCAGCTCACGTAGGTGAGAGCGGCCTCGCAGCCCACGAGGCGCGCCAGCGCCTCCTCCAGGTCGCGGTGCACCGTGAAGGTGCCGCAGATGAAGCGCACCGACGCGGTGCCGGCCCCGAAGCGGGCGATGCCCTCCACTCCCGCCGTCCGCACCTCGGAGTGATCGGACAGCCCGAGGTAGTTGTTGCTGCTGAAGACCAGGACGCGCCCGCGGCCTTCCATCTCCACCGACGGCGCCATGGGCGAGTCCAGATACCGCAGCTCCTTGTAGGTGCCCGCGCGCTTGAGCGCCGCGAGCTCCTCGCCGATAACCTCCTGGAGGCGCGCGTTCATGCTCACGCTCCCTTCGTCTCTCCGCCGAGCACATCGCCCAGCACGTACCTCAGACGCTCCTCCTGCCGGCGGTCGCGTTCCGCCGCGGCGGTGATGATCGCCTTGCGCGCCGCGGCGCCGCAAGCGCAGGTCCGCTCCCCCGCCGCCCGCTCCGCGATCCCCCGCAGCAACTGCGCCGCCGCGCGGGTGTTCTTGCCGAGGTTGTCGAGAATGACGCCGACGTCGACGTCCTCGCTCTCGGAGCGCCAGCAGTCATAGTCCGTCACCATGCAGATCAGGCAGTAGCACAGCTCGGCCTCGCGCGCCAGGCGCGCCTCGGGCTGCGCCGACATGTTGATGACGCCGGCGCCCCAGGAGCGGTAAAGCCGGCTCTCGGCCCGGGTGGAGAACGTCGGCCCCTCGATGCAGACCAGCGTCTCGCCGCGGTGCATCGCGATGCCGAGTTCCGCGCCGGCCGCGGCGGCAACGTCCGCCAGCCGGCCGCAGTACGGGTCCGCGAAGGCCACGTGCCCCGCCACGCCCTCGCCGAAGAAGGTCGACGCGCGGGCCCTGGTGCGGTCGATCACTTGGTCGGGCAGCACGAAATCCAGGGGCGCCAGCTCTTCCCTGAGGCTCCCCACCGCCGAGAAGGCGAACACTTCCCGGCACCCGACGTGAGCGAGGGCCGCGATATTGGCCCGGTAATTGACCTCGTGCGGCAGCAGGCGGTGGCCCTTTCCATGGCGCGCCAGAAAGACCACCTCCCGGCCCGCGAAATCGGCCACCACCAGGGGCCGCGAGGGCATTCCCCAGGGCGTCTCGAGGGCGATCTCCTCTTTCACCTTGAGATCGGGGAGCGCGTAGAATCCGCTGCCGCCGATGATCCCGATCCGTCCCATGCTCATGCTCCTCCCTTCGTCCCGCTACCGCTCGTTGCGGGCGCGGCGGCGCTTCTCTTCCTCGGCCAGGTCGCGGGCGGCGCCGGCCTTGCCCTGCTCCTCGAGAAGCGCCAGGAGGCGCTCCAGGATTCCATCGCGCAGGTACTGCGCGTTGCCGGCGAGTTCCAGCGCGCGGCGGTAACCCCGCTCTGCATCCAGCGGCCTGCCCGCCCGGGCCAGCACCGAGGCGCTCTTCGCCCAGACCCACGCATCCTCGGGAAAGCGCGCCGTCGCCGCCCCCGCCGCCTCCACGGCCTCTTCGATGCGCCCGGCGCCCGCCAGCACGACGCCGCGGTCGCCCAGCAGGGACTCCGGCTCGAGCTCCGCGAAGCGGTCGATCGCGGCCAGAGCCTCGGCCGTGAAGCCCTCCGCCGCCAGAGCCTCGGGCAGCCCGACGATCCAACCGCTCACATCGACGCCGAGCCGGAGCTCGAGGCGTTTGACCATGCCCCAGTCGCCCTTGACGCGTTCGGCCAGGGCCAGGGCGAGCTCGTGCTCGCGCTTCAGGGCGCCCTTGGAGGGCCGCTTGCCCTGCGCCCAAGCGGCGGCGGCCGCGCGCAGATCGTTCTCGATGGGACCGCAGGCGGCGCGCGAGTCGTCCGGGGCGGGCTTATCCGGGGCGGCCACGTGCCCGTGCCGGCCGCTCACCGCCGGAAAGCGCCCGCCGGCCGGCGCGCCGCGGACGCGCTGAACGAGCACCGTGAAAAACCGCTCGGCCGTGAAGTCGAAGAGGTAAAGAAAACGGCGGCCGCGCTTCAGGCCGAGACTTGCGAAGTTGGTTTTCTCCGCCTTGAGGGGCGTGTCGGCGCCGGGGCCGCCGTAGGCCTTCTTGGCATCGTACGCCTTGTCACCCAGGTAGAAGCAGTAAAGATGCCGCCCGGCGAGGGCGAACTCGTTTTTGATGGTTTCGTGCAGGTGATGGAGGGACTGTCGATCGGTCACATCGATCGCCCGCCAGACGCCGTCCTGGTCGCGCGGCCACACCTTCAACTCGTACAATCTCACGGCTACCTCGTGCAACGCGGCGCGGCGGCGCTCCGTGCGCCGGGCGCATGCAGAGATCGTAGCCGACGCGGCGCGGATTGAAAAGGCTCGGCCGAGGGAGGCGGTTGCGCTGCCCGGTTGTCTGCGCGCGGGTGTAGTTTTCATGGCGACCCGCGGCGCGCATCCCCAAGTGCGTCGTGCGGCGGCGACCGCCGCGCGGCGCCGTCACCGGATCTCTATATCGTGCCGCAGGTCCCGATCCTCTACGGTGATCTCCGCGCGGTAGAGAGGCTTCCAGCCCACCATCAGCGCGTAGAATAATTCGTCGCCAGGCCTGGGGTATTCTACGAGCTGATGGATGACTGGCCCCATCGTGGCCTCGAGAATGTATGTGCCGGGATCGAGATCGGCGATCTCGTAGGTGTCGTCTTGGGTCACCTCGCCCGCGCCGACAATGTATGGAAGGGGGTTCACGAAGAAACACCCGTCGGGCGGCCGCCCCCCCGGCCGGCGCACAATGAGCGCGGCGGTGGATCGAGCCGGCAACCCCTTGACCTTGCCGAACACCTTGAAGCCCTTCCCGAACTCGACCGCGATGCCGACCGTCTGCCCGTCCTCGACCGCGACGGTGCGCGTCTTCATGACCCCGTTGTGGCCCCTCTCGGGATCTATGACAACGACCGTGTGCGGTCCGGGAGCGAGATTCTCGAATCGAAACTTTCCGCTCTCATCGGTCATACTCTGCTTGGCCGCGGCGCTCACGCTCACGATCTGCGCCCACGCGCCTGCCTTCGGGGCGCCGCCTTCGGTCGCCACGCCCTCGATGACGCCGCCGCGCCTGAGGACGAGCGTGATCGGCGCGCTCACCTGGTCCCGCGACAGCGCCACCGGCACGGCTTCCGACGGCGCGAACTCGTCGTGAACGGCGCTTACCAGGTACTCGCCGTCGGCGAGGTGCTCGACGAGGAAGCCGCCGGCGGCATCGCTCAAGCCCTCGCGCCCCCCGAAATAGAAAAACTGCGGAAGCAGCTTCTTGAGCAGCGCGTTCCCGTCATCGTCCCCCTTCCGTTCTACACGGACCTTCGCGCCCTCGACGGGCGCGCCGTCTCCCAGCGTCACGCGGCCCCGTACAGCCGCACCGGCGGTGACGACGATCTTCACGCCTTGGTAGTCCTGGCCCGCGGCGACCTCGATCGTGTCGGAGCAGCCCGGCCCAAACCCCGGCACCGTGGCCTCGACCACGACCTTACCGTCCGGCGCCAAGACGCTGTAGCTCCCGTCTTCGTCCACCTCGGTGATGTCCTCGCCATCGTCCGCAAACAGGGACTGGAGTATTCTGATGCTTTCCAGGAGGGAAGTTTCCCCGGTGGACCGCGAAAACACCGTCCCGCCCACGCCGGGCGCCTCGCCGGCGCCGGTAACGACCCTGCCGCTGATCCGACCGTACTTGGCGAGCCTGAGTTCCACGGTTTGCGTCCCGGCGGGAACGTCCGGCGCAGTCGCGGAGGAGTAGCCCGGTTTAAACGCACCGAGCGTTAAGCTCTCGCCCTCGGGGACGAACAGCACGAACTGCCCCTTCGCGTTGGTGCGGGCGCGTCTCCGCTCGCTCAACGGTGCGGACGCCGACTCCCGCGGGCACCACGCCCAGACCTCCGCGTCCTCGATCGGAGCACCAAGGGTGTCGAGCACCACGCCGGCGAGCACCGTCTCCCCGGCGGTTTTCTCCATGATGAGAACCACGCCGGTTACGTCCGTGACACCGTCCAGGCTGACGGATTTCGTGCGCTCCCGCGAGCGTGACCCGAAGGACCAGGGGGGGCTCACGCTCAACCGCCGCTCGCCGGCGCCGAGCCCTTCGAACGTGAAGGCGCCGGTCTCGTCCGCGACCGTCTCTTTGGCTTCTTTGTCACCCGCGCGAAGCTCGGGATAGCTGTATGTCAAATAGACCGTGGCCCCCGGCGCCACCGCTCCGTCGGGGTGCAGCACTAAGCCAGAGACCCGGCACCCTTCCGTTAGAAGCAGATTGACCTCGGCCCGCGGGTGCTCGGCGCTGAGCGCGACGGCCTCGGAGGCCCATTCTGCAAACCCTTCCTTCTCCGCCCAGATGCGGTACTGCCTGTCAAGCAGCAGGGCGTGGAATTTGTACGCTCCGTCGTCGCCCGTTCGGATCAACTCCGACATCCGGTCGTCATCCTGGAGGGCCTCCGGCGTGATTTCGGCGAGCCTGACCTCCACGCTAACGTCCGCAAGGGCCTGCTGGTCCGGGCCGGACACGACTCCGAAGATCGTGCCGCCGCGGCTCACGAGGAAATCGACCCCCGCGGCGTCGATGCCCTTTTCCAGCACCACGCGCCGGCCGTCTTCCCGGTCGACCCACACGTATTCAGAGTCACCCGAGCACGGCAGCAGGTGGTACTCGCCGAGCGACAGGCCTTGGAACGCGTAGGCGCCATCGGCGCCCACGACGGCGGTGGCTTTAATAATAGAGCCGAGGCGGGAGACGGGGACTTCCAAGACGACGATCATGCCGGCGGCCGGCGCGCCCGTCTCGCGGTCAAGCACCGTGCCGGAGATCGCGCCCCCCGGCGCGAGCACGAAACTCACCTCGAATTCCCGGGGCGCCGCCGCGAAGTCAGGCGGAGCGTCGGCGACGGGCGCTTTCTCCTCAACCGACTCCGCGACTTTCTTGACTTGCGCTTCGTATCCCGCTTCAGCGACGATGATGCAGCCACGGGACCCGGCTTCGGGGATCTCGAGCTCGTAGGCACCGTCCGCCCCCGTCGTCGCCGCGAGGCTTTCGGCGAGCGCCGCTCGGATCTCCGCATAGCTAATGTGTCCCGCACTGCCGGTCTCGCTGAAGGCGTTCGCGTCGTGGATCCAGTCCTTCAACGTTTTCGCGGACTCCGGCACCCAGCGCACGCGCATGCCTCCAAGCGGCGTTCCGTCTTTGTCGGACACCGTGCCGAAGACGCGCGCGCGCTGCGCGCCCTCCCCGCCGGGCGCGGGCGCGGGCGCATCGAGCACATCGGGCGCGGCCGGCACGCCGGTCGCATCGCCGCTCCCGGCCGTGTCAACCCCTTCCACAGGCGCGGCCGGCACAGGAGGCGCGCTCTTCTCGGGCGGAGCCCCGGAATCACACCAGAAAAGGAGCACCGCGCACGCGACGATAACGAGAAGAGACGCCGCCACCAGCAACGGGCGGCCACGGGAATAACGGTCTTGTGAATGCATGCGTCACCGTATCTCTACATCGTGCCGCAGGTCCCGATCCTGGACGGTGATCTCCGCGCGGTAGAGCGGCTTCCAGCCCTCCATCAGCGCGTAGAACAATTCGTCGCCACGCCTGGGGTATTCTACGAGCTGATGGATGACTGGCCCCATCGTGGCCTCGAGAATGTATGTGCCGGGATCGAGATCGGCGATCTCGTAGGTGTCGTCTTGGGTCACCTCGCTCGCGCCGACAATGTATGGAAGGGGGTTCAGGAAGAAACGCCCGTCGGGCGGCGGCCCCCCCGGCCGGCGCACAATGAGCGCGGCGGTGGATCGGGCCGGCAACCCCTTGACCTTGCCGAACACCTTGAAGCCCTTCCCGAACTCGATCTCGATGCCGACCGTCTGCCCGTCCTCGACCGCGACGGTGCGCGTCTTCATGACCAAGTTGAAGCCCTGGAGATCTATGGCAGCAACCGTGTACCGCCCGGGGGCGAGATTCTCGAATCGAAACCTCCCGTTCTCACCCTCATCGGTCATACTCCGCTTGGGCTCGGCGCTCAAGCTCACGATCGCCACCTCCACGCGCCGCTTCGGCGCGCCGCCTTCGGTCGCCACGCCCTCGATGACGCCGCCGCGCCTGAGGACGAGCGTGATCGGCGCGCTCACCTGGTCCCGAGACAACGCCACCGGCACGGCTTCCGACGGCGCGAATTCGTCGTGAACGGCGCTTACCAGGTACTCGCCTTCGGCGAGGTGCTCGACGAGGAAGCCGCCGTCGGCGTCGCTCAAGCCCTCGGGCGCATTGGCGTCGACGTGCAGCCTAGCGCCGGCCAGCCCAAGCATCTCCTTGAGCAACGCTATCCCACCATCGCCTCCCTTCAGTTCGACACGGATCGTCGCGCCCTCGACGGGCGCGCCGTCTCCCAGCGTCACGCGGCCGCGTACGGCAGCGCCGGCGGTGACGACGATCTTCACGCCTTGGTAGTCCTGGCCCGCGGCGACCTCGATCGTGTCGGAGCGGCCGGGCGCAAACCCCGGCACCGTGGCCTCGACCACGGCCTTCCCGACCGGCGCCGAGACGCTGTAGTTCCCGTCCTCGCCCACCTCCGCGGTATCCTGGCCACGCATGTTGTGCACAAACTCGGCCTGCAATATTTTGACGCTTTCCGGGAGGGAAGTTTCCCCGGTGGACCGCGCAAACACCTTCCCAACTACGCCGGGCGCCTCGCCGGCACCGGTAACGACCCTACCGCTGATCCGGCCGTGCTTGGCGAGCCTGAGTTCGACGGTTTGCGCCCCGGCGGGAACGTCCGGCGCAGTCGCGGAGGAGTAGCCCGGTTTGGACGCCTTGAGCGTCAAGCTCTGCCCCTCGAGGCCGTTCAGCACGAACTGCCCCTCCGCGTTGGTGCGGGCGGGTCTCCGCTCGCTCAACGGTGCGGACGCCGACTCCCGCGGGCACCACACCCAGACCTCCGCGTCCTCGATCGGAGCACCAAGGGTGTCGAGCACCACGCCGGCGAGCACCGTCTCCCCGGCGGTTTTCTCCATGATGAGAACCACGCCGGTTACGTCCGTGACGCCGTCCAGGCTGACGGATTTCGTGCGCTCCCGCGAGCGTGACCCGAAGGACCAGGGGGGGCTCACGCTCAACCGCCGCTCGCCGGCGCCGAGCCCTTCGAACGTGAAGGCGCCGGTCTCGTCCGCGACCGTCTCTTTGGCTTCTTTGTCACCCGCGCGAAGCTCGGGATAGCTGTATGTCAAATAGACCGTGACCCCCGGCGCCACCGCTCCGTCGGGGTGCAGCACCAAGCCCGAGACCCGGCACCCTTCCGTCAGAAGCAGATTGACCTCGGCCCGCGGGCGCTCGGCGCTGAGCGCGACGACCTCGGAGGCCCATTCTGCAAACCCTTCCTTCTCCGCCCAGATGCGGTACTGCCTGTCAAGCGGCAGGGCGTCGAATTTGTACGCTCCGTCGTCGCCCGTTCGGATCTCCATCGACCCCGGGATGTCATCCTGGAGGGCCTCCGGCGTGATTTCGGCGAGCCTGACCTCCACGCTAACCTCCGCAAGGGCCTGCTGGTCCTGGCCGGACACGACTCCGAAGATCGTGCCGCCGCGGCTCACGAGGAAATCGACCCCCGCGGCCTCGATGCCCTTTTCCAGCACCACGCTTCGGCCGTCCTGCCAGCGGGGGACGCGGACCGACAGGTATTCAGAGTCACCCGAGTGCAGCCATACGCGGTACTCGCCGAGCCGCAGGCCTTGGAGCGCGTAGGCGCCATCGGCGCCCACAACGGCCAAGGGCGCACCGGACTGGAAGAAGGCCACCACGGGCGACGCTTCTGGCTCGAAAACGCTCGCGAGGACGATCATGCCGGCGGCCGGCGCACGCGTTTCGCGGTCGAGCACCCTGCCGGAGATCGCGCCCCCCGGCTCGAGCACGAAACTCACCTCGAATTCCCGGGGCGCCGCCGCGAAGTCAGGCGGAGCGTCGGCGATGGGCGCTTCCTCCTCAACCGACTCCGCGACTTCCTTGACTTGCGTTTCGTATCCCCCGCCAGCGACGACGATAGAGCCGGGGTCCTCGGCTTCGGGGATCTCGAGCTCGTAGGCGCCGTCAGCCCCCGTCGTCGCCGCGAGGCTGTTGGCGAGCGCCGCTCGGATCTCCGCATCGGGAATGTGTCCTGTACCGCCGGTCTCGCTGAAGGCGTTCGCGTCGTGGATCCAGTCCTCCAGCGTTTTCGCGGACTCCGGCACCCAGCGCACGTGCATGCCTCCGAGCGGCGTTCCGTCCTTGTCGGACACCGTGCCGAAGACGCGCGCGCGCTGCGCGCCCTCCCTGCCGGGCGCGGACGCAACGGGCGCGGCCGGCGCGCCGGTCGCATCGCCGCTCCCGGCCGTGTCAACCCCTTCCGCAGGCGCGGCCGGCACAGGAGGGGCGCTCTTCTCGGGCGGAGCCCCGGAATCACACCAGAAAAGAAGCACCGCGCACACGACGATAGCGAGAAGGGACGCCGCGACCAGCGACGCGCGCCCGCGGCGGCAACGGCCTTGCGAATGCATGCGTCACCCCCCAAGAGCGTGATCCCACGACGGGTCTCTCCCCACCATAATCACGCGGACGGCGCCGCTTTTCAACCTAATTCGCCCCGCGCAGGGCGCGGCGGCGAGCGCTCCGTCATTCGGTCCGTGCTCGGCGCCGCGTGCCCGCTCCGCCGTGGCGCCGTTCCCCGGGCGATGGTACGATTGCCGGAAGATTCCACGGAAACGCCTATGCGCCGCGCGCTCCGGACACAGGAAGAGATCCTCGCCCGCAAGCTTCTCAACTTCCTAGGGGGCTGCGCCGCGCTGATCGTGTTCGCGGGCATCGTCTTCCACTTGGCGTCCACACCGCCCGGCGCGCTGCCGGCCGCCGCTCCGCCATCCGCGGCGGGATCGGCGGAGACTTCGGAAGATGTCGCGGCCGCGTTCAACGACCGGCTCGCGCGGGTGCGGCTCGGCTCGGCGCCGCTTCCGGAGCGCCTGCGCGAGGCCGAGTCGTTGCTGGCCCGGGCCCCCACCCCCACGATCCGCCGCCAGGTCGAGGCGCTGCTCCAGGAGCTGTCACAGGAGGCCGACGCCGCCGCTATCGACGCTTTCAACTCCCTCAGGCAGCAAAACGCGGCCCTGGCCGCGGAGAATCGTTTCGATGCCATCGACGCGGCGCTCGCCAAGTTTCAAGCCGAGAACCCGCGCCTCGCGGAACTGGTCAACGGCGAACGCAGGCTTCTGGCCAAGCGGCGCGACGCGGCCTTCGCCATGAAGGAGGCCGCCGCGCACGCGGCGATCGCGCGGGGCGATGTCGCCGCCGCGGCGCGGCTGGCCGAGGAGGCCCGCCCGTTGGTAAGCCCTGATGAGGCGGTCTTGATCGACACCTGGGTTTCCCAGGCCGAAACCCGCCGCGGGGGCGCGCCCGACACCGCCCCCTCCGCGGAAACCGGGCCCGACATCGCCGCGGCGCCGCTCCGGCCCGTCGAACCGGACAAGCCGGACGAGACGCCTGTCGAACCCTCCGAAACCGACGCGCAACCCTGGGAACCCGAGCCAAGGCCGGCGTCCCCCGAAGAGCCCGCGGCGCCCTTCGCCGGCATCGTCACCGCCGGCCTAAGCGGCACCTTCGTCATCCCCGAGGAACGGAGCGCGGCCATGGTTAACGCCGCCGGCGCGACGATCTGCGCCGACACCCTCGTCCCCGAACAGGATCTCGTCGAGCATCTCACGCGGGGAAGCCCCCTGTGGATCCTCGGCGTCCCCGTCCAGAAAAGAGGCATGACGGCGGAGTTCGGCGGGGAGACCGTGCAGCGCACCATCGAGAAGGCCCGCGTCGGCATCGCCGGCCGGGACTTTCTCCCCGACCTCGCCTGGGAAGACCCCGCCTGCAAGGGTCGCCGCTGGCTCTTCGGGACGGTGGAACTGGCCTACCCCGTGCTCCGCGTCACGGTCGAGGGCGCGACGTACACCTTGGACACGGCGGCTCCGCTGCCGCGCATTGTCCGCCGCGCCAAGACGACGACGCTCCCCGCGCTTACCGAGGGCGCCGGCGTCTGGGTCAAGGGCCTGCGCCGGGGAACCGCCATCACGGCGGAGGAACTGACCGTCCTCGCTCCGGAGCTGGCCGGCGACGAAGCGTACAAGGCGCTCTTCTCGAACTGAGGCGCCGCGGCGCCGGCGCCGTTCCCTGCTTGATTTCCCCCTCCCCTTGCCTTATAAGAGTCTCTTTCGCCGGATGCCGCACTCGCCGTCGGGCGGGCGGCGCCCGGAGACGGAAGCGTGAAAGAAAAATGAACACAGGCATTCGGTCCGTGGCGCTCCACGACACGGCGCGGCGGCGCTACCTCACCTATGCGCTCTCGGTTATCCAGAGCCGCGCCCTGCCTGATGTGCGCGATGGACTCAAGCCGGTCCAGCGGCGCATTCTCTACACGATGCACCACAACCTCCGCCTGGCGTCGTCGCGGCCGCCCCGGAAGTGCGCCGCTGTCGTCGGGGAGGTGCTCGGACATTACCACCCTCACGGCGACCAGGCCGTTTACGAGGCGCTCGTGCGCATGGCGCAGCCCTTCGCCATGCGCGCGCCTCTCGTGGAAGGCGTCGGCAACTTCGGCTCGCTGGACGGCGATCCGCCCGCCGCGTACCGCTACACGGAATGCCGCCTGACGCCCCTGGCCGAAGAACTCCTCCGGGAACTCCCCCAGGAGACGGTGGAGCGCCGGCCGACCTTCGACGGCCAGTCCGAGGAGCCGGTGGTCCTGCCCGCCCGCCTTCCCAATCTCCTGGTCAACGGCGCCACGGGCATCGCCGTCGGGATGGCCACCAGCATTCCGCCCCACAACCTCGGCGAAATCATCAAGGCATGCACGACGCTGATCGATGCGCCGTCCACGACGACGGCCCAACTCCTGCGCATCATCAAGGGCCCCGATTTCCCCACCGGCGGCGAAATCCTCGAAACCCGCGAGGATCTGCGCGCCGTCTACGAGACCGGCGCGGGCTCGATCCGCCTCCAAGGCCGGTACAAGGTCGAGCACGGCCCCCGCGACGGCGCCGCTGTCATAATCACCGCGATCCCCTACCAGACCAACAAGGCGGCCATCGTCGCTGAGATCGGGCGCCTGGTCCTCGAGCGCAAAATGCCTCTGGTGACCGATGTCCGCGACGAGTCCACCGACGATGTCCGCATCGTCGTCGAGTTGAAGCGCGGCGCCGATCCCGAACTCGTCATGGCCTTTTTGTACCGCCACACCGCCCTCAGGACGCGCTTCCCCGTGAACCTCACGGTGCTGGTGCCCGGCGGCGCGGGCGAGGCCCTCGTCCCGGCCCGCATCGGCCTGAAGGCCATGCTCGAACACTTCCTGGCTTTCCGCCGCCAGGTCGTCAAGCTCAGGCTCGAGCACGCCCTCAGGCTGCTCCGGGAGCGCATCCACATCCTGGAGGGCTTCCGGAAGATCTTCAACCGCCTCGACGAGGCCATCGCGATCATCCGCCGCAGCGACGGCAAGGAGGATGCCGCCGCCAAGCTCGCCCAGCGCTTCGCCCTGGATGCCCGCCAAACCGACGCAATCCTGGAAACCAAGCTCTACCGGCTGGCCCGCCTCGAGATCAAGAGAATCCTCGACGAGCTCGCCGAGAAGCGCCGCGAGGCGGAGCGGATCGAGCGCATCCTGCGCAGCACCCGAAGCCTGTGGCGTCTAGTGAGGGAAGAACTCGAGGAGGTGGCGCGCGCCTATGCGCAACCCCGTCTGACGCAGTTCGCCGCCGCGGCCGACGCCGAGCCGGAGTTCAACGCCGAGGACTTCATCGAGGACGAAGACGTCCATGTCGTCGTGAGCCGCGACGGCTGGGTCAAGCGCGTCGGGCGCGTCGCCGATGTGGCCAAGATCCGCCTCCGGCAGGGCGACAAGCTGTTGGGCATCATCGCCGGCAACACCAGGGCCGTGGCGGTGTTCTTCAGCAACTTCGGCTCGGCCTACTCGATCCGCATCAACGCCATCCCGGCGAGCCGCGGCTTCGGCGACCCGATCCAGCGCCTCTGCCGCTTCCGCGACGGCGAGCGCATCATCGCCGCGGTGAGCCTCGACGCCCGCGTCACTCCGAACATCGCCGCCCCCAAGGGCAACGGCGGCGAGCCCCCGCGCCACGCGGTGGCGGTCAACACGAGCGGCTACGGCCTGCGGTTCTCCTTGGAGCCCTTCGCGGAGATCTCCACCAAGTCCGGCCGCAAGTTCGCCCGGCTCCGCGAGGGCGAGGAGATCGCCGGCGTGGAGGTCATCGACGGCGGCGAGGTCCTGTGCTGCGCGACCCGGGCCGGCAAGGCGCTCCTGTGCAACGTGCGCGACATCAACTTTCTCTCCGGGGCCGGCCGGGGGGTCAAGGTCATCGGCCTGGCGCCCGGCGACCGCCTCTTGGGCTTCGGCGTGACGACGCACAAGCACAAGGGTCTGGTGGTCGTCAACGCGCGCGGCAGTCAACTTCAGATCACGCCGGCGCGCTACCGAGTCACGACCCGCGGCGGGCGCGGCTTCGCCCTCACCAAACGCACGGGCCTGGTGGATATCGCCGCGCCCGAGCCGGAGGCGCCGGCCCTGGGCGGTAAGAACGGGAACGGCCGCCAGGCCTCCGAGGCCCGCGAGGCCGAGGACGAGGCGGCCGAGGAACGGCAGTGAGGAGCTGATCGTGGCCACGGCAGCGTACACGGCCAAGGACATCGAGGTTCTGGAAGGCCTGGATCCCGTCCGCAAGCGGCCCGCCATGTATATTGGGAGCACGGACCACCGCGGCCTTCACCAGCTCGTCTGGGAGATCCTGGACAACTCCGTCGACGAAGTCATCAACGGATACGCATCGCGCATCGATGTCGTGCTCGAGGCGAACGGACAGGAGATCGTCGTCGCCGACAACGGCCGGGGCATTCCCGTGGACCGGCACGAGAAGTACCGCAAGCCGGCGCTCGAGCTCATTATGACGACGCTGCACGCGGGCGGAAAATTCGGCCACACGAACTACCGGCGCTCCGGCGGGCTGCACGGCGTGGGCGCGTCGGTGGTGAACGCCCTGTCGAAATCCATGCGCGTGACCATCCACCGCGACGGCTACGAGTGGACGCAGGTCTACCGCAAGGGGAGCCCGGCGGGCGCCGTCCAGCGCGTCCGTCCCGTCTCGGGAAAACGCGGCACGACCATCGCCTTCACCCCCGACCCGGATGTCTTCAGCGTCACGCGCTTCAACGCCGCGCTGATCAAGGAGACCCTCGAGGCGCGCTCGTATCTCCACAAGGGCCTCAAGATCACCTTCCAGGACAAGACGACCGGCGAGGAGCACGTCTTCCACCACGAGGAAGGCATCTCCGCGTACCTCCGGCGCCTCACCGAGGCGCGCCGCGCCGCGCCGCTTCTGGACTTCGTCTTCTACTTCGAGCACAAGGAAGAGCCGGCCATGGAGGCGGCGATCCTCTGGACCGACGAGCGCAGCGAGTCCGTCCAGAGCTATACGAACGGCGTCCGCACCCTTTCGGGCGGAACCCACGAGCAGGGGCTGCGCGCCGGAGTGGTCAAGGCCATCCGCAACTACATGGAAACCCACGCCATCGCCCCCAAGGGCGTGACGACCACGGCCGAGGATATCCGCGAAGGCCTGTGCGCCATCCTCTCGACGTACGTGCCCGAGCCGCAGTTCCAGGGGCAGACCAAGGACCGCCTGAACAATCCGGAGATGACCAGCCTGGTGGCTTCGGCGGTGGCTCCGGCGCTGGAGCGCCACCTGAACGAGAACCGCTCCATCGGCGATGCCATCGTGGCGCGCATCATCATGGCCGCGCGGGCGCGCATCGCCTCGCGCCAGGCCGCCGATGCCGTGACGCGCAAGAGCGCCGTCTCGCACCGCCTCAATCTTCCCGGCAAGCTGGCGGACTGTTCCTGCACGCAACCCGCCAAGAGCGAGCTTTTCATCGTCGAGGGCGACTCGGCCGGCGGCACGGCCAAGAGCGCCCGCGACCGCAAGACGCAGGCCATTCTGCCGCTGCGCGGCAAGATCCTGAACACCGAGCAGGCCGCCTCCGCCAGAATCCTCGAGAACCAGCAGGTCGCCGACATTATCTCGGCCCTCGGCTGCGGCTTCGGCAAGGACTTCGCGGTCCACAAGCTGCGCTACCACAAGATCATCATCCTCACGGACGCGGATTCGGACGGCCACCACATCGCCACGCTGCTCCTCACCTTCTTCTACCGCCACATGCCGCAGCTTGTCCGCGACGGGTACCTCTACATTGCCGAGGCGCCGCTTTATCGCATCACCATCGGCGACACGGCGCACCTGGCCCGCAGCGACCGGGAGAAGGAGCAGATCCTGGCGACCCACGCCGCCACGCGCAAGGCGGCCATCACCCGCTTCAAGGGCCTGGGCGAGATGTCGTCGGCGCAGCTCAAGGAGACGGCCATGTCCCCCAAGACGCGCACGCTGCTCCGCGTGGCGCTCCCCGACGAACTTCTGGCCGACAGCACCATCGCCGCCCTAATGGGCAAGGATGTCGAGCCGCGCTTTCGCCTCGTGACCGAGGAGAAGGTCGGAGCGGACGAGCTGGATCTCTAGGGGCGCCGCCCCGCGGGGGGCGCGGCCGAGCCGCGCCCATGGCTCGGTTTACTCGCGGCACCCGAGATTGTCCGGCGTCGGGTCCTCGCCTCTGGCCGGGAACGGCGGCGGCGGCGGCGCGCCCCCCGCGAAGAGATACGCGAGCAGCCGCACCGCATCCTCGACGCTGATTGCGCCGTCGTCATCCACATCCGCCGCATCCTCGCAGGGCACTCCGTGGTGGTGGAAAAGGTAGCGCAGGATTCGCGCGGCGTCCGAGACGTTGACGACGCCATCCTCGTTCACGTCGCCCCGCACGAAGACGGGCGCGTCGCCGTGGGTGTACACGTACCCGCCGGGCACGGCGACGACCCGGCCGCCGCCATCGGTGACGATCACCGTCACGGTGCCCGCCGAAACAGCCGGCGGCGCGACCACGACAATCCGCGTCATGGTCGCCTCGCGCACCTCCGCCGCCTGCACCCCGAACAACACCGCGATCTCCGAGGCCGGCCCCTGGAAGTTTCTGCCGGCGATTTCCACGAGCTGCCCGCCGCCGACATCGCCGCTTTCCGGACTGATGCGCGTCACCTCCGGCTCCGGCACCACGTACCTGAACCCGGCCGGCAAGATCGATGACCGGCCGTCGGGGTTGAGCGCCCGCACGTCCACGGCGCCCCCGTCTTCCCCCGCCGGCACCCGCACCGTGAGCGTCAGGGCATCGCCGTAGACGACCGCCGGACTCTCGCGTTCGCCGAAGAAGATCCTGACGCCTTCCTGGAAGCGCTCGCCGAACACGGCGGCATCGATTTCGACGCCGACGGGAGCGCTGTCCGGCAGGACCGACACGACGTGGGGCCAATAGGCCACGTACTTGAAGCCCATGGCCAGCGTCGCGAACCAGCCATCGGGATTGACGACCCGCACGCCGACATCGCGGGTGCCGCGCTCGGAGGCGGCCGGCGTTACCACCGTCAGCGTGGCCGCATCGACGAAGGTCGTCTCGGGGCATTCGATGCCATCGATATACACCTTGGCGCCTTCGATGAAATCGGCGCCGCTCACCGTCACGGCGGTGCCGCCCTCGTCCGGCCCTTCCGCCGGGCTCAACGCGGCGATCTGCGGCGGAGGGTTCGTCGAATACGTGACGGCGAGCTCGGCGCGGCCGATCTCGGCATCCTCCGCATCCTGCGCCGTGAAAGTCAGCGTCGTCGTCCCCGGCAAGAGCGTCAAGGCGTACCGGCACCGCACCGGCGACGTCCATTGGACCGCCTGATCGATACGCTCGCCGTCCAGCAGAATCCGCCGCGCCGCCGGCGGCACATCCATTTCGACGACCAGATTCTCCTTGTTGGTCAGATAAGGGGACGCGGGGGCGCGGATCCGAAAAACCGTTTTGGGAATCTGATTCGTCACGATCTGGTTCCGCGCCGCCATGAAGGACCGGATCGAACTCGCGTCCGCCGGCCGCGGAAGACTCTCGTTGCTGAAGGTGCTGTAGGTCTTGACGTGGAAATCGAGAACCGCCGCGGCGCCGGCCGGCCCCGCGACGAGATCCTGGTAATACTGGTACATGCGGCGCTGGGCCGGGGCGTTGTTGAACATCTTGGACATGGCCGGGAACGCGCCCGTGACGAAGAGCGGCGCGCTGGTCTGGTTGGCCTCGAAGGTCAGGTCGGAGTCCCACGGCAGCAGGTGCCAGCGGGGATCCTCCACCGGGAGGTAGGCATAGGCGTTCTTGCCGCGGTTGTACCCGATGGTGTCCCAATCGCCGATGTAGAGCCGCACGGCCAGCGTGCCGAGCCACTGCTCCACGTCGACCCACCGCGGCAGCTCGGCGGGCAGGTTCGCCATGGACGTGGTTTGTACGAACCGGGTCAAGGCGATGAGCTGATCGTAGGGATCCCACTGCTCGTTGGTGCGCAGCTTGAAATACCAGCGATACGGCTCCTTATTCTCCCCGCGGTACGCGAACGTCGCCGTGCCGCCCCCATACATGGCGGGATTGCCGTCGTTGAGGGCCTCGAACCAGTCGTCGATCTTGTAAAGCGTGCCGTGCTTGTCCTCGCCGTACCAGAATTCCAGGTAACGCTGGTCGACTTGCTGGACATACTCGTAGACGTCCAGGTGCGCCGAGCCGTCGAAAACCCGCACGAACTGCATGTCGCTGTAGGGCAACGTCGTGCCCCGCGCCGTCCGTCCGAGCCAGCGGAACAGGTACTGCGCCGTGCGATCGCGCATCTTCGAGGCTTCCGTGTGCTGCCGGTCGAGGTTGAGCTCGCTGATGCGTCCGTGCAGCTTCGCGTCGCGGTTGAAGCGCACGCGGTACCCCGAGCCCCGGTTGCCGGGGCGGATCCAGGGGCTGCCGCGGTACCTCAGGCCGGCGTTGTGGTAGATCGTGTTGTCGTTGTACGCGAAGCTCATGGGAACGAGCGAGTTGCTCATGGGCAGGCGCGACGACAGGTTCGCGCGGTCCGCCGCCCGCATGATAAACCGGTAAACGGGGACTTCCGTCGCCTGCGCGGCCAGCGTTTGGTACACGTACGGCGCGCTCCGCCCCTCGGGCGGGAAGGTCGTGACGGCGCCCTGCGCATCCGTCGCCGTGATCCAAAACGCCACCACGGTGTTGAGCGCGTGCGCGGGAATGACCGCGCCCCACACGCCGTCGCCCGCCGCGCCGTCGCCGCTGGCCCCGTCATCCGCCATGGCCAGGGTCTGCGCGGCGCCCGGGCTCGTGTCCGGGTGGTAGGTCAGCTCGACCTTGGCGATACCCCCCGAGTCCGAGGCCTGGCACGTGACCGTCACCGATTGCCCCGCCCGGGGCACGGCCGGCGCCTGCGCCACGCGCCCGATCACAGGCCCCTGGTTGTCCGCCGCGGTGCTGTTGCGCGCCCCGGGCGTCCCGAGATTCTCGGGCACGGGTATCGCGGCGGTGTACACCAAATTGTTGGCGGGATTGAACGCCGCCGCCACGGAACGGACTTGAAACTGGTTGCAGCCGCGCTGCCATTTAGCCCAGTAGCGCACGTGGTACACCCGGGCGGTCAGGGCGGGATTGGTCACGTTGTACTCGAAGTTGTTCGCCCAGTTGTCGCCCCGGCCGCCGGCGGCCACCAGCAAGCTCCGCCGCCCCTCGTGGGCATCGTCGTCGACGACGCGGGTCTTTTCGTGCGTGCCGGGCCACACGCGCCACGGAGCCGCGCCGCTCTCGAAGCCGGGATTCGCGATGCGGTTGGCCCCGGTCTCGCTCTCGCCGATGAAGACGTCGTCCAGCAGCATCTCGCCGCGGTGAGTCAGGAAGAACTGCAGTTCGGACTCGACGCCGGGATGGCGTCCCGAGAACTTCACTTCCGTCCACGCGGCCTTGGCGCGGTCGTCGCTGGCGGCCCAGGCCGAGCCCAGCGCGTTGTCCTGATTCGGATCGACAAGCTCCAGGCTGGCCCCGCCGCCGTCGGCCCAACGCGGCCACGCGCCGCCGTCGCAGTACGCCACTTCATTGACGGTGTTCCGCCGCTGGTCCTTCAGGCGGATGAGCTCGCCGCTGTTGGAAAGCCGCCCCTGGTACGGCCCCACGACCTGGTCCCCGAGCCCGTAGACTCCCTTGAGCAGCGCGGGGTTGCGCGCGACGACGATGTAGCCCCGCGGTTCGAGAAGCGCGCCCTCCTCGAAGGTATAGGCGATGCCCTTGGTGAAGCGCCACCCCGACAGATCGATCACGCGGTCGGAGTTGTTGTAAAGCTCCAGGTACTCCCGTTCTTCCGGTCCTTCCGCCGGCGCGGGGTCGTGCGGGTTCGGCGTGTGGAAGGGGTGGTACATGATCTCGTTGATCACCACCGCGCGCTCGATCGCCGCCCGGTTGGGCGCGCCCTTCGTCGGCTCGTCGCTGTTGAACCAGCCCCCTCGGCCGTCCGGGACGCGCGCCTGGCAAAAACCGAAGGGCACGTCCTCCTCGAAGGCGCGCGCATCGACCACGCGGTCCAGCGCGGGGTTGCTCAGGTACAGCGTGAGCGGGATCGGCGTGCCGCTCCCGCCCGCCTCCAAGGCGAGATCGAAGCCGAGTTCCTCGCTGGTGTACGCCAGGAACCCGCCGGCGGCCAGCACCGTCCCCGCCGGAATCCTAAACGCCCCCAGGTTGCCGGCATCGCGCGCGAGGCAGTACCCTCCCAGCGCCACGGGCGCGGGCGTCGCGTTGTAGAGCTCGACCCAGAGGGGCGGGGCGCCGTGATAATAGCACTCGTTGAAGACGACTCCGTCCGCCGGGTCCGAAGGCTCGACCCGCCGGCCGGCCAGCAGGAACGGATGCAGCATGAAGTCCGCGTCGGTGATGCTGCGGTTGAAGCCCTGAACACAGAGGACGTTTTCGCCGGCGACAAGGAGCGGAATCGCATCGGTGAGCGTGACCGTCTCGGCCGTAAACGCGCTGTGGCTGCTCATCGCCACGGCGTCGAAGAGGGGCGGCTCCGCAGTCACGCGGTCGCGCCCGACCTCGCGGCCGTTCAGGTAGGCGACGAAGCCGTCGTCGTACCGGATCTTCAGGAGCAGCCGGTCGATTCCGTCGAGGGACGCCAGCGTGAATCGCGCTCGGATGTACAGGGACGTGTAGCCTTCCGGATTCGATCCGGTCCGCCGCATGTCGGCCAACAGCGTCGCCGGCGCCGGAGTCGCCGTCGCGGGGTACCCGAAGCCCGCCGGCCCTTCCTCCCAATCGCCGTCATCGAACCGGGGCTGCCGCCAAGCCTCGATGGGCTCGGAGGCCTCGGCGAGGCCGCGCTTGAATTTCCAGACCGCGCCCTCGGGCACGAGCGCCGTGTCCTCGAAGCTGGTCGTGAACACGTTCGGCCGGCCGGGCGTCCCGCCCCGCAGCGGGCTGCGGGACCAGTTCGCGCCGTCCTCGGGATCGAGCTCGATGCTGCGCAGGCACAGGCTGTGACCGGTCCCCGAGCACCCCGACGGCCACTGGCCGCGATCGTTGTAGCTCACGGTGCAGACGGTGGGACCGTGGGCGATTACGGTGCCGTCCTCCGCGTACTTCCCCGAATCGTTCGACAGCGTGATTCGTTCCCCGCCGTTGTCCAGGGCGCCGCTTTCGAAGGGCCCGTAGGGGACGAAGCCGTACACGCTCTCGAAGGCCGCGGGATCCTTCGCGACCACGACGGCGCCCCAGCCATCGATCCAGGCGCCAGGGGGAAACTCGAACCGAAAGCCTTCCGTGAAGCGATACCCCGAGATGTCCCGCGGCGTGCGGGTGCAGTTCGTGATTTCGACGTACTCGATATCGGGACCGTCCTCGGGCGGGTGATACATGATCTCGCTGATGACGAGTCCCTGACCGCCGGCCGTCGCCGCAAGCGCGGCCATCAGTAACGAGGCCCGGCGAACCGCTTGCTTCATTTCCAAAATCCCGGCCGGCAGCCCCGCGCACACGGGTCTGCCGGTGCTTGCCGTCGCTGGCGCGGGTGAATGCGCGCCGGACTGCGGAGTCGGCCTGCACCGCCGCCCTCTTCGTCCACCCCTATGGTAAGGCGAACGGGCCGCTCTCGCAATCGACGTCCGCGCGCATCGCGACCGCGGGGCCTTTACCCGAGGGGAAAAATGGCGGGCCGGTTAAAGTAAAGGTTGTTTGGGTCGAAAGGGTAGGGTTGGAGTTGGATGAGTTGTTAACCGGCCCAAGACCCTATCTTTACACCTCACGGGCGGATTTGCAAGCACAAAACTAGTTAACTTGGATAAATTCACCTAAGTCGTTACAAAGACAGAGCTTGAGTTGCGTTGAACGTTTCGCTGCGCCGGCGCGGGTTTTCCCCGAAGTCCTTCGGCGCGGCGGAGAACCTGGGTTTCGCGGCGCCGGCAGCGTGCCAAACCGGGCCCGTCCGGGATCCCGACGACCGCCTCGGCAATCCCTGACGCATATTGCGTACCCGAACTCCCTCGGTGATAATGGTTGCACGCAGAGTTAGAGCCAATGAACGCGGCGATGCCCGTGTACGCAGTATTGACCCAGCCCACGCTGGTCCTGAATCGCCACTGGACGCCTATCAGGATCTGCACGGTGAAGAAAGCGCTCGGCCTTCTGGCCAAAGGCGCGGCTCACGTCATCGTGCCGGACACGTACGAGAGCTACGACTTCCAATCCTGGGCCGACCTGCGGGCGACTGCGGATGAGCCCCACATTCGCACCGTGTCCCTGCGAATCAAGGTCCCCGAAATGATCCGCCTGCGGTTCTGCGATCACGCCGGCACCCCGCGAGTCGTCTTCTCACGGCGTAATCTCTTCCGCCGCGATCGCAACACCTGCCAATACTGCGGAAGGCGCCTGCCCAGCGAGGCCCTGAGCATCGACCACGTCGTGCCCCGCGCCCTCGGCGGCAGGAGCACGTGGACGAACTGCGTCGTCGCCTGCCATGCCTGCAACGTCCGTAAGGGCAACAAGCTGCCTGCCGACGCGGCCATGAAACTCCTCAAGCCGCCGCGGGAGCCGCGCTGGCGCCCGACCGTCCTCGTCGCGCTCCCCGTCCAGCGCCGCGAGAGCTGGGATCACTTCATCAGCGATGCCTACTGGAACGTCGAGCTGGAGGAGTGACGATCCGGCGCGCGGCGCCCGCCGCAGATTATTAATTGTCACTCACGGCCTCCAACCTAACATCCCGGCCAAGAACCACTTAGGCCGGATCCGGAGCGCTGTTTCACTGGGGGGGTATCGGTGCCGCGATTCTCTCGTTACAATCGGCGCCATCGTCGCCGGTCGCGGATGTTTTCGAACCCGGGCTTCGAGGACATGTATGCAGCCTGAGCACCCGCCGAGCACGTACAGTCTGCGAGACTTCATCCGCACCGAGTGCGGCGAACAAGTCACGGGGATGCCCGTCGGGATGCTGATCCGAGAATGCTACCGGGAACTGCTTCTACAAGCCCGCGCCCCGGCGCCGGAACGGCTGTCGCCGAATCTCATCCAGCAGCGCCTGCGGGAGATCGCCCACGACTTCATGCGCACGGGGCGAGACGCGTAGGGCCGACCCGCGTCCCGTCTCCTCCGCTCGAATTCTCCCCATGCTCCCGCCGCATGACCCCCTCTTTTCCGGGTCGTACTCAGGCGTTACAATGCCATCGGTGTCCCTCCGGCGGGGCGCTGGCGCCGGGAATCGACGGCGAGGGAGCCAAGACAGGTTCTTCAGGAACGCGCGACGAACCTGTATAATTGATCGCGGATCTGAACGACGGTGGTCAAGACACACTCTTCGGACAAACACTCGAGAGCAAGGAGCGGAGCAATGAGACATCATGCGTTCGTGCTGGCGGTTGCCGTGTGTGCGGCGTGCTGCGTGCATGCCGCCGACAGCGACTTCGGTTTGTCGGTCGTGCCCGCGTCCGCGAGCATCTTCGGTCCCGCAAACGATACGGCCTCGGGCAGCGTGGACCTCTCCGTCCGGATGGAAACGAAGGTCGCCCAGGTCCAGGGCTGGTCCTTCGGCCTCAAGCTCGCGCCGAGCGCGGGCTTCACCATGAACATCACCGCGCTGAAAGTGGCCGAAGACACCATGACGTGCAACAACGGCAGGTCCCCCGGATTCGCCGACACCGGATGCTTCGCGGCCGGCAATCTCTCCAGCGCGGCCGTAAAGGCCGGCCCCTCCGGAATCGCGAACATCACCTTTCCGGACTGCGTCGCCGTCACGCAAGGCGTCGTCGTCGACATGATGCAGATCTTCTCCCTTCCGGCCGTGACCGACTTCGGGCTGATCGAGTTCACGGTCAGCGTGTCGGGCCACGTCGGCACCGCCGCGACCGAGGCCGGCCGCGTGGTGTTCACTGAGACGGTGGGTTCTCCCCCAACGACGAACGTAATCGTGCTGAACGGCGACAGCTACACGCCCGCCGTCCAGGCTCCGGCCGTGATTACGGCCGTGCCGCGTTCTTGCGTGGGGGCGTCCCCTTTCACGATCAACGTCGATGATGCCGAGGGCTTCGGCCAAGTCGGCACCCATGTCAGGCTCAACTTCAACGCCGATGGGACGGTGTCCGGACGCATTCAGGGGTGGTCTTACGGCATCTGCGCCCTTGACACCGACAAGATAGCGATCGTTTCGGCCGTGTCCGACGGCACCGACACCGCAGGAGCCAAGAACGGGGCGAAACCCGATTTCGAGGCGATTTCGCTCTACAAGGATGCCGGCGGTTTCACCCACGGCGTGGTGATCGACATGATGGCGGCCGTCACCGTGCCGCCCGTCACGGATTGGACCGATATGGCGGTGACGTTCGAGCTTCTCACGACCACGCCCGGGGACACGGTCGTGGTCGCGCCTTGCAACGAGACCCTCGGCATGCCCCCTGTCGCCAACGTCATGGTCATCAATGGCGATAGCTACGCGGCTTCCCAGTACGAACTTCCCAGCCAGGAGTGCTGCGAGGGCGTCGTGTGCAGCCACCTGGGCGTCATCACCGTCAAGATCAAGGATGACACCAAGAGTTTTCTGCCCGGCAACGCGAACGGCGACAACCGCCTCGACATCGCCGACGGCATCTTCGTCCTGAGCTACCTCTACCGCAGCGGGCGCGTGCCGCCGTGCTTGGCCGCCGCGGACTTCAACAACGACGGCGTCATCGATCTCACCGACGCGATCGCGTTGGTTTACTACCAGCTCCAGCCCAACCTGCCGGGGATGCCGGGCGGCGGCTGGCCGGCGCCGGCGCTCGGGATCGTGTGCGGAAAGCACAAGGTCGATCTGGAGTGCGCCGTCGAGCAGTGCAACTAGACCCTCGGTCGGACGGCCCTTGACGCCCGGCGGAAAGAGGCGCGGCGGCTTCGCCGCGCCTCTTTCCGCGCTCTCCGGAGCGGCCGTTCGTCTGCTTGACGCCGGACGGGCGCCGTCCTACCATCCGCACCATGCGAAGGATCCACGCTTTGCCGTGTCTTCTTCTGTGGGCCTGCGCGGACATGCCCGATCCGAGTCCCGCGCCCCCCGCACCCGCGCGCGAGGAAACAAGACCCGCCCTCGCCGGCGATCGCCCGCCCGCACCCGATCTCCTGGAACCGGCACGCTCCGTCCCCCAGGCCGTTCATCAACTCGCCAGAGGCATCACGCCTTACGCCGCCGCTCAGGTTCGAATCGCCGCGCGGACCGCACCGGCGCTCCTCCCCTCTTCCGGCGAAGCGCTGAGCGCCGCCGGCCCCATGTTCGCCCGGGGCGGCAAACCGGTGCCGCCCTTTTGCATGCTCAACGCCTCGGCGGACACGGCCGCCCTCCTCGGCGCGGACTTCATGATCCTGTCCTGCCCGCACGCGGGCGCACGCCCCACGATCACCGTCGCAGGCCGCGAAGAGACCGCCATCGCGTATTCGGATGCGGCGTGGGCCGCGTACCGCGCCGCCGGCGCCGCCAGGGCAGGCTTGGCCGTCGCGCTCGCCTTCGAGGGACCGCTCGGCGACATGGAGGCCTTCGAAAGGCTGCTGCCGGACATCGCGGCGCCTGACGCGAGCCTGCCCTTCTCGCCGCTCCACCCCTTCGGCGCGCGGCTCTACGCGGAGTACCTCAAGACCTATCTGGAGGCCTCGCGGGAAGCGCAGATCTTTCTGGTGCAGCCCGCGGGCCCGCTCGCGCCCCTCGGCAACGACCTCGAGACGTGGAAGGCCTTCCGCCGCGACGCCGAGCGCAAGTACGCCGGCATCGACCGAGCGAACGCCGCCTGGGGCACGCGTTTCGAAGGTTTCTGGGAAATCCTCCCGCCGCGCGGGGTGCGCGAAGCGCCGGACGCCGGCGCCGCGGGCGCGGCGCTCGATCCGCTCCGCGGAGACTGGCTCGACTACCTTTGGGAAAGCCGCCGCGACCTTGCCCTCGCGCTCTCCGCCCTGGTGCGCGATGTGGCCGGCGCCCCCGAGCCGTTCGTCGCCGTGCGCAGCGCCGACCCGCTGGCCCTGCATCACGCGGCGCAGGCCGTGGATGCCGCCGTCTGCGACGTGCCGCTGCGCTTCCTCCCCGAGCCCATGCCGCTCACCGATCCGACGCCGCTTTACCTGGCGGAGCTGGCGCGGTCGGCCGGCAAGCCCATCGTCGACATCGGCGGCTACACGACACCCCCTGAAACCCCGCCATGGCAGGAGATGGCCCTTCTGCGGCACTTCATCTGGCGGCGCTTCTGGCACGGAGCTTCGGCGCTCGGGTTGCCCCCGGCGGGCCGCGTGCTCGCCGCCGCGCCGCGCTTCATGGCCGAGGCGCGCGCGGTCTTCCCGATCCTCGCCGCACGCGGCGAGGAGGCGGCGCCGATCGTCCTGCTCCACCCGACCGAGACGCTGCGTCCTCTCTCGGCGGACCGCCGATCCGAGGCTCTCGCCCACATCGTCGCGTGGTGGCAGGCAGTCGCCGCGGGCGGCGTGAACGTCGCCGTCGTGCCCTCCGACAAGCTCAGGCTCCAAGACTTGCAGCGCGCCCGCGCCGTCCTGTGTCCCCTCGCCTTGGTGGTCAACGACGGCACGTTCGCGCTTATCGAACAGTTCGTCCGGGACGGCGGGGTGGTCGTCACCGAATGGGGCGCCTTCGCGAAGAGAGACAATGCCGGCCGCGGTCGAGAAACACGGCGGTTCCTCGGCCTGCAGATGGTCATGGCGGCGTCCCTTCCGCCGTCCGCCCGGCTCTCCACCGGCGAGGAAATCGACATCGCGCCCCGGCCGCTCGACGGCGCGCGCGGGGCCAGCGTCGAGCTGCTGCTCGCCGAGCCGTATGGTCCGCGCGCCGGCAGCCTGCCCGTGGGCGCCGTCAACAGGTGCGGCCAGGGATACGTGTACACCCTGTTGGTCTCGCTGCCGGAGCGAACGCGCGCGGCGCTCCTGCGCGCGATCGCGGCGGACCACGGGATCGGCCCCGACCTCGCCGTCACGACCGCGGGCGGCCAGGAGGCCGATCGCGTCGAGGCCGGACTACGTTCGGCCGGCGGCAAGCGCATCGCGGTGCTCTTCAACCTCGGCCCTCCGCGACGCTTCGTGCTCGCGTTCGCCTTGCCCGTCGACGGCGCGCTCTCGCTGCGCGACACCCTCTCGGGCGGCTTGCTCCACGGGCCCTCGGGGGCGCCGCTTTGGAGCGACGCCGAGCTGCGCCAGGGTCTTCAGGTGTTCCTGGATCGCGGCGAGATGGCGGCGGTGATCATCGAGCGGGCCGACGATCCGGCGCCCCTGGTCTTCCCCGGTATCGCCCTGAGGCGCCGCGAGATGCTCGCGTGCCTCGAGCGCGACGCGGCCGTCGGGCCGCGGGTCCTCGCGATCGACCAGCCGCCCGATCCCTTTTCCCATGCCACGGCGCGCGCGGTGCTCGCGCGGGCCGGTTTCCGATCCGCGGCGCTGCGCGACGCCGAAGACCTCAGGAACTCGGCCGTCGCGTGGGTGGACCACCGCACGCCGCGCATCAACGCGCGCGAGCTCCTCCATTTCGTCGCGCGCGGCGGAGGGTTGCTGATCGAGGCCGCTCCGCCGCCCGGCGAGGAAGCTTCGCCGCTCATCAAGGACCTGCTGTCGGCGCTCAGGTGCGAGACGGGACCGCGCGTCACCGCCAATGTGAGCGCGGCCTCCGGTCGCCCCCTGCCCGTCGTCCCCCTGGGAATCGCGCGCCATGAAGCGACCGCCGGCGTCGGCACGGTGGTGCTGCCCTACGCCTGCGCGCTGCAGGCCTATCCCAAGAACGCGCTGATTCTGGTGCACGGCAACGAGGAGGTGACGCCGGTCGGCGTTCCCATCGTTGCGGCATTCCCTCACGAGGCCGGACGGGTGGTCATCGTGGGCGGCTGCGGCTGGGCGACCCCGCTGGCGCTCGAGCTGGGCGACAACGCGCGTTTCCTCGCGGCGTGCGTTCGCTACCTCGCCGGCTTGTCGAGCCCGCTGCTGGACGACCGCGATCTCGCCGAGTGCCTCTTCATCACCCGGGGCGCCCTGGCCCAGGCCCACGCCGAGGAGGGCGATCCCGCGCGGACGACCTTCCTCCCCTACGAGGTGGCCGGCATTGCCGACCCCTTTCCCGGCTGCGAGGAGCAGCGCGGGCCCTACTGGGCGACGTTCTCGCCCCTCGGGCGCGAGGCCGCGCCGCCGCCGTAAGCAAGTCCGCTCGTCCCAAGCAGTTGAAGACTTTCTTTTTCACCTGGGGCCCGCTATAATACGGTCGGTTTGCGGTGGTGTTATCGCCGCGCGCGGAAGGCGTCGCCGGCCTCCGCGCGGCCATGGAACGGACGACAAGGGATTGTGCCGGCGTGACCCGCGGTCGGAATCGACCGACTCGCGCGCGGCGCATAGAAAGGCGCGAACGTCGCAATGAGGAGTTTTCTCTGCCCCGCATGCCATCGCGGCACCGTGCGTCCCACATACGTGACCGAAGCCATCGATCAGAACGGCCGGCGCATTGTCGTCAAGGGCGTCCCCGTCGGCCTGTGCCCCCGCTGCGGGCAGAAGTACTTCGAGCACCGCGTCGCCGACCGGATCAAGGAACTGGCGGCGTGCTCGACCGGCCGGCGCACCGTCCTGTACACCAACGAACACGCCGTCCCCGGGATGCCGGACGCAAGTCCGGACGATGAGGAGCCGTAGCCGGACGGCGGCGCCGGCGCATTCCCCCCGCTCCGCAAGCGTTTATGCCGCGCGGCGCTGTTTCAGCGTCGTTTCCTCGGCGGGGCGGCGCGCTTGCGCGCGCTCCAGGTCCGTACGAATTCCTCCTGCGCGCGGGTCTCGATCGCGCCCGGGCGTTTGCTGCGCACCGTCCGAATGGCGTCCTCGGGCGCAGAGCCCCCCTCGACGAGCAGACAAGCCAGAAACGTCCCGGTGCGGCCGTAACCCGCCGCGCAGTGGACCAGGACCTTCCGGCCCCGCGCCGCAACCTCCCGGACGCGCTCGATGGCGGCGCCCAGGGCGTACGCATCGGGAACGCCCATGTCAGGCACGTCGAGGGCATGGTGGTCGATGCCGGCTTCCGCGACGGCCTTGCCGTCCAGCGGCGCGAGGGAAACGATCAAACCCACGCCCTCCTGCTTGACGGCCGAGAGCGTCGCCCGCAGCGCGGCGCCGGACCAGCCCGGGTGCGCGCTTCCGGCGACGGCATCGTCGAGCCAGAAGAAGTTTGGAGGAAGATCCCGCTTTTCGTTCACAGCTCCGGCCGATTCCTTTGCTTCCAACCCTCGATCTCGGTGTGGGACGCCGCGCCGGCAGGCAGTTCGGCGGCATCGATCAACAGGTTCGGGATTCCGTCCGCCTCGATGCGGTACTTGGTCCCGCACCGCGAGCACGCCAGTCGGTCGTCTCGAAGTTCGAGGCGCCCGAGGTCGATCGGGCACGCTAGGATCTCGAGAAACTCAGGGGCGATGCTCGGGCGACGGGGCTCCGTCACGACGCGGCCTCCTCTCCGGACGCGCGGCATCCCCGCGCAAACCGATGCGGGGAAGCCGCGCGCCATGATACTACCGCGCCCAGGGCGGAAGCAAGCTTCCGCCTCGGAAAACGGACGGCGGCGCCGCCGCCGCTCAGTTGCCCGTGCCGCAGGGGGCGTATCTCGCGCAGTCGAGTGCGTCGTTGCTCGTAGTCGGGTCGGCGCCGCAGGCCCCGAAGGGCGCGGGCAGAGGCCCGGCCTGCGCGAAGAGGTGCCCCAGGATCTTGACCGCGTCGGCGATGTCCAGCTTGCCGTCGTCGTTGGCATCGCCCGCGTCGAGGCAATCGAGCGTCGCCGCGCCGCCCCCGCCGAAAAGATAGCTCAGCACCCTGATCGCGTCGGCGATGTCCACCTTGCCGTCGGCGTTGGCGTCGCCGCGCATGAACTCAGGCTCGCCGCCGCCCTCCGTGGAAGTGAAGACAAGGTCGGTCCACGGCAGTCCCGCGTCGCGCCACAGGCCGTCGTATGCCAGGTCGGGGTCGTACTCGCTCAGGACGCACAAGCGGTGCGGGACATCGCCGGCAAGGTCGCCGGGCAGGGCAATCCGCAGGTCGCCGCCCGACAGCGTGAACGCGGCTTCCACGACGTTGCTCCAGTCCCAGCGCACGACCTGGCCGCCTCGCATGACGAGCGGGTCGACGATGAAGACCTTCACGGCGCGATCCAGCGCCAAGCCCTTGACCGTGATCGTCGCGCCCGCGGACACGGGTTGCTCCTCGACAATCGACGCAATGTTCGCCGCCAGAGGCGTGTTCGGCTCGCCCGGCGTCGGCAGCAGCAACACGCCGCAATCGGCGCCGCCCTCCGGGCGGCCGAAAGCCACATCGGTGCGCAGGCTGCCGAACTCGAGGTAATCGACGATTTGCCGGTCCGTTGCCGCGCGCGCGACCAGATAGACCTCGTCGCCCCCGGCATCGAGGCCGAAATTCGCATGGATCGAGGTCGCATCCGCCTCATCCAGTTCGTTGTCGCACCACACCACCAGCCGCTTGCCGGGTTCCAGCGTCACCGCTGGAAAGGTCCAGCGCGTGAGCCAGTCCAGGCGGTCCGAGAGGCTGTAGTCCCCCAGATAGATCGGACTTTCCGTCGGGTTGTAGATTTCCACCCAGTCCTCGGCATCGCCGAAGTTGTCCGCCCCCCCGCGCTCGCAGTTCGGAGGCTCCGGGGCATCGCACCGGCAGTTCCGGTTGCTCGCGACGACCTCGGTGATCACCGGCGCGACGGCGGGCTTCGCGCCCACGTAGAAGAGAATGTACTGCGCGCCGTGGCGCGGGATGCGGACTTTGTTGCCGCCCTTGTTGACGGCGGTCACGGCGTATCTGACCTTGCCGACCGGCTTGCTGCCCGAGGCGTTGGTCAACTCCGCGGTGTAGATGCCGTCGCCGGCGACCTCGTCGCCCTCGAGACCGTCGTCGCGCATCACCTTCGTGGCGTTGAAGCTGACGAAATCGCCGAAGTCGATTTTGACGCCGTGCCAGCCCGCGGCACCGGGATCGGGGTCCGGCAGCCGGGGAAGATCCTCTTGGTCCCACACCCGCGCCATGACCCTCACGACGTCGCTCGGCGTCGCCATGACGGGTTCGTGTCCCAAGACCTTCAAGGCCGGAACGTGACCGGTGTTCGCGGCGCCGGGATGCGGCGACGCGCCGGGCGTCGGCTCCATTCGTCCCCACTTCGCTTCCGGGGAGCCCGTCGGATACCTGCCGAGCGACCAGTCGCCGTCCTGCGGCCCCAGCCACGGCTTGCCGCCGGAGACCTTCGCGCCGCCCCAGGCAATCAGGTCCATCACGACGAAAACCTCCGGATCGCCGTTCCCATCCGCATCCTTGTACGCGAAGAGCAGCACCTGATCCTCGGTGGCGCTGAGCTTGAAGTCCGCGTGGACGCCGACCGCATCGTTCTGCCAAGGCTCGGCATCGCACCAGACCAACATGGGCTTCCCGGCCCCCAGGACTCCGTTCGCGACATTCGGGTGAAACCCGACGGCGTCGGCGAGGGGAAAACTCGTCGGGTAAAGTTCGTTGTTCGTCAGGTACAAATCGCAGGTGGTGAGGTCGACGCCGGCGGGGCCGAAATTGTAGAGTTCGACCCATTCGTTGGCCTGGCGCCGTCCCCCGATGCAGCCCTTGACGCCGCAGTCGTAGCCGCCTTTCTCGTCCGTCGTGGCCGGATCGCCGCCGCCGCCGACGCGGACGTTCACGTTGTCCGCGAGCACCTCGTTGATGTGGATCGTCACGTTGGAGAAACCCACGCTCCCCACCGGATACTGGAACCAAACCTTGGGGTTCGCGTCGGGATTGTAAGCATCGCTCCAGTACGCCCTGGACTCGTTGCCCTGGCGATCGCGCGCATAGACGTGGAAGGCGACGGTCTTCCCGCCCGCCTGGCCCGGAATCCAGCCCTCGTAGAGCGACGGATCGTTCTCCGCCGGGTCGACCGCGATCAACTGGGTCATTGTCAAGACGTTCTCGAACGCGCCGGGCGTCGTGAGTTTCCAGTACAGCCTCACCTCCGCGATGTTGTTGTCCCCATCGCTCGGGTCGGGATCGTCGAGATCCGTCACGTTGACCCTGATTCTCACCTCGTCGCCGGCATCCACCAAAAAGGATGTCCGCTCCACCGGGGGGTCGCCCTCCAACTTCACGGTGCGATAGGACCGAACGTTGATGGAGGGCGGAATCACCGCCGCGGGCGAGTTGGCGCGCTTGATGGTCGACGACTGGAGATACGCCCGCCCGCGCTTGTTGCCATCGGGCACGCAGCCGTAAGTGCGTCCGTTGGGCAGCGCGGGCATCTCGAAGCCATCGATGAGGGCCCCGGCGCCGGAGTACAAGCCGATCCACTCGCCCTTGGAGGAAAGACGGATAGGCGCCATCTCCACCGGAATGGGGTAATCACACTGTCCATCGGGTTCGGTGGTGCAGTCATAATCCCCGCGAAACCAGCCGGGGCACCAGATGAGCGCGAAGCCGCCCTGGGGAAGCATGCCGTCCGGGGCCAGGATCGCCGCCGCGGCCGCGCTGATCCGGTAGCTTCCAATGAACCTGCAGTTGTCGGTCAGGTAGAGTCCTTCCAGAGGAACGGCACCGGGCCCGGGGTTGTAAATCTCGACCCAGTCGGACGAAACGAAACGCGTGACGCCGTTGAACGTGTCCCAGAATCCCGATTCCGCGCTCGTTCCGGGAAGCGGGCTCGTCATGACCTCGTTGATGACGAGTTGCTCGACGCCCGCTTCCGCCGCGAGCGGCGCCAGGAGCACCGTCAAAACCGCACATGCAATCAGCTTTCTCGCCACGTTCGTCTCCTTGGCCTCATGCCCTGCGCCGCGCCGGGCACTTTCCGTTTCCGACGGCCGCCGCAAGGACCCCGCTTCTTGCTGTCGCCTGCACAGCCACAGACCTGATCACTTCTATTCTATGCCCCAGCGTCGAATTGAGAAGGTTCAAAAGGACCGCTGCCGCCGGGGCCGGGCTCGCGTGTACGCCCGTTCACTTTCTCGCGCGGCTCTCCGCCTGAGCTTCGGCCCCCCCTTGACGGCGGAGCCCTTTTCGTGGTACGAGTTGATATTGTTACCTTTTCGAGAGGCGGCGAGGAAAGGGAGATGCCGGCTGCTCCGCCGGCGCGTCGGCGGGCGCGCGCATGGCGCTCCTCGGATCGAGGCGCGCGCATGCGCGTTTTTTTTCGGCGCGCCGCCGGACCGCGCCTACTTCGGAATGGGGATCATGGCATCGCGCATCTTCTGCTCGAGCTGCTGCGTGACGTCCTTGTACTTCTCGAGCCAAGCGCCGACCTCGGCGGGGCTGGCGCCGGTTCGCTTCAGGTTCTCCAGCCTGCGCACCAGGTCGCGCGCCGTGAGATACGCCTCCGGCAGACGGCCCAGCAACTCGTAGTTGATCTCGAGCCACTCGTAAATCAACACGTTGGGCGCGTACTCGTAGTACACGCGCACGTAATGCAGGAGCGCCTTGACGCCATCGGTCAAGGCAACCTTGGCCTTCCGGCGTCGTTCCTCCCCGCATTTCACGAGGGCGGCATCCTCCCGCTCCGTGCCCTGCTGCACCTCGATCTGGCCGACGATATCGTATTCCCAACCCAGGTAGCTCGCGCACCGCGCGAACCAATAGGTGCAGGAGGGCGAGGTCAACGGCGCCAGCTCGAAGGCCCGGCGGCCGTACGGCAGCGCCTCTTCGAGGATTCGGATGCGCTTCTCGCCCACGCGGATGCGTTCGTCGGGCGTCTGCTCGGCGCCGACGACGGTTGCGCCCGTCACCGCCTGGGCGTCGTTCACGCCCTGCTCGCAGCGCTGCCACAGCTTGGTGATGAGCTTCGCCTTCTCGAACTCGCTGAGGCCCTTGACCTCCTGTTTCAGGAGATCCGTCTCGCCGCATCCCCAGAGCAACATCAGTCCGACCAGCAACCTGCGCATCGCACCTCCCCGCACGCGCGCACCGCGCCGCCAGCCGGAGCGATTACCGGACTCGCTCTCGATCCGCGGCGGCTCCCGCCAAAATCACCAAAAGTCTATCTTCTCTCGGAGTCACGCGCAAGGTTCGGCGGTCGGCCAGCGCGAACCGTCCACTCCGCCCGCCGGCGGGCCGGACGTGCTTGACGCGGGTGTAGTCGACATCCTGCGCCCCCGCGTCCTTGCCGAGACTGTAGTACACCGCGAGCAGCGCGGCATCGCCGATGGCCTCCGGCGCCGCCTCGGCGCCGGGCGGCGCCCGCAGGATCACCGCGGCGCCCGGCTTCCCGGCCACGTGCAGGAAAATGTCGTTTCCCCGGGCAATCCGCCGGACCAGTTCCATGTTTTCCGCCGCGTTGCGGCCGACCCAGACCAAGTGCCCGCGCACCGCGAACCGCCGCGGCCCCTTGGCCGGCGTCGCGGCCGAACCCTTGACCTTCCGCGCGCGCGGCGCTCCCCGACGGGCGGCGATGCCGTCGAGCGCCTCCCGGGCATTCGGCGCATCCCACGCCAGGCGTCCCAGCGCCTCCTCGTCCCGCACGAGGGCCTCGAGGGCCGCGGCACTCTCCCGGCTGCGAGCGGCCACGCGCTCGCGCGCATCGGAGAGCTTCCGGTATCTCTTGAAAAGGTGCGCGAGATTCTCCCGGGCCGAACGCGCCGGATCCAACGTTATTACGATCGTTGCGCCGGGGCGTTCCGGATCGGGCGCCGGCAGCGTCCGCAGCCCGCGCGCCGCCGCGGGCAGGCAGAGCTTGAGCGCCTCGCCCATGCGGCGGTAGTCGTCGGCCTTGGCGACCTCGCGCAGGTCTTCGGTCAGGCGCGCGCACAGCCGTTCGGCGCGTTTGCGTTCGGCGCGCACCCGGGCGCACAACGCGCTCCGGTCCCGTTCGAAGGCGATTTCCTCCTCGCGCGCGGCCATGACTCGCGCGAATGCCGCGCTGAAGGGGTAGTCCCCGCCGCCGGCTTCCGGAAGATAGCGCGGGTGCTGCCGCGAGCCCGTGCCCGGCGGCGCGGGCGGCAGCACATAGGCCTTGCCGCGCGCCCGCTCGCCCCCGAGGGGCCAAAGACTGGCGACGACCCGATCGCGCGCCAACAGGACGATGTTGCCGCGCCGGCCGAAGAACTCCCCCGCCAAGGCCGCCTCGGTATTCTTGAACGTGAACCGCACCGCGCGGTTGCGCTCGATCGGACGGACATGCGCGAGGATCCTCCCCGAGAGCTCTGCTCTGAGCTTCATGCAAAACGCCGACGGACGCTCGGGAAACACGGGCCGCTCCCAGAGGAGATGGAAACGCGCCACCTCGGGCTCCGTCGACAGGAACAGGAACACGTCCTTTCCGCCGGCGCGGAAGGCGAGAAACACGCGGTGCGGCTCCAAGCAGTACACCTTGCCGACCCGCCGGCCCGTGAGCAGCCGCTCGACCTCCGACGCCAGTACGCCGATTTCCTCGATGGTCAGCGCCATTTCACCGTTCCCGCCATCGCGCGCCGGCCCAGATTACCGGCCCCGCACCGGCGCGCATCTGGAACGTAACGGCTCCCGCCGAACGCGCGCGGCGCGTCGATGGTATACTTTTCGGGCGAAAACGGAATAGCGGACGCCGGAACGCCGAGCCGTGTTCGCGCCGCGCAAGAGGCCCTCCGGGGAGCATCCGTGAGCATTGCCGTGGCTAGGACTCCGCTGTCGGGCCGAGTGCCCGCGCTGCTGCGCCGCCTCCGAAACGAGGAGGACCCCGCGGCCCTCATCCCTTCGATCCTAGCCGCGTTGGCTCAGACCAAGAACGCCGAGCGGGCGCTGCTCGTCGAGGCCCGCGGCGAGGACTTGCGCGTCCCCTGGTCCGCCACCATCGAGGGCGACGCGGTGATCGAGGCTGCGCGCCGCGCGCCCGCCGACCTGCTCCGCGCCGCGCGGCCGCACGCCGCCGAGGAGATGTGCGCCGGCGCCGCCGGGCTGCCAGCCGAAATCGCGCGGGAGTTTCAGGCCCTCGACAAGCGGGGCGCCGTGCTGGTCCGGCTCGGCGGCCAGGGCGAACTCGGCACGTGGCTGTACCTCGAGAACCGCTTCTGCGAGCTGGCCGCGGGCCAGGACATCGATTCGGCCTGGGCCCTCGACATCGAGCTTCTGCGGCTTTGCCTGTGGATCATGCGCCTGCGCGGCGAGCTCGCTCAGGAACGCGACCAGCGCACGAAGGCCGAGGCGCTCGTCGCGCGGATGAACATGCCCGGCGCCGGCGTTCCCGTCCCGGCGGCCGTGCAGGACGGGCCCCGGCGCAAGGGCGGCTACGCGCGGATCGTGACCTGCTCTCCGCGCATGCATGCGATCTTCGCCGTGTTGGACAAGATCGCGCACACCGCGGCGCCGGTCCTGATCATGGGCGAGAGCGGCACGGGCAAGGAGCTCGTCGCCATGGCGATCCACGAGAACAGCCCCCGCGCCGGCAAACCCTTCATTCCCGAGAACTGCGCCGCGCTGACCGAGACGCTCCTGGAGAGCGAGCTCTTCGGCTACAAGAGGGGCGCGTTCACCGGCGCGAATGCCGACCGCAAGGGGCTCTTCGAGATGGCCGACGGCGGCACGCTGTTCCTGGACGAGGTCGGCGAGATGAGCCTCAACATGCAGAAGAAGCTCCTGCGCGTCCTCCAGGAAAACGTCATCAGACCCGTCGGCGGGAAAGATCTCGTTCCCGTCGACGCGCGCATTATTTCGGCGACGAACCGGGATCTCGTCCTCGAGGTCCAGGAGGGCCAATTCCGGGAGGACCTGTACTACCGCCTCAACGTGATCACCATCGATCTGCCGCCCCTCAGGGAGCGGCTCGAGGACGTGCCGCTTCTCGTGCGGCATTTCCTGGAGGAACTCGCGCGCAAGCACGGCGCGCCCAAGCGCGTCGCCCCCGAAGCGCTCGAGTTCCTCGGTTCCTACCATTGGCCGGGCAACGTGCGCGAGCTTCACAACGAGATCCAGCGGGTGTACGCTCTGGCGGGCGAGACGATCGAGGCGCGCGATTTGTCCGTGAAGATCCGCAACCGCGATCAGGCCGCCCGCGGCTTCACGATGGCCGACCTCGAGTTGCTTCCCCTCAAACAGGCGGTCGAGAGCTTCGAACGCGAGTTCCTGCGGCGCGCGCTGGCGCGCTTTTCCGGCAGCCGCAGTCGAATTGCCCAGACGCTCGGAGTCCCTAAGACGAGCCTCTATCAGAAGCTGCAGAAATACGGCCTCATGGGGACGGCATAGGCGAGCCTCCGCGCCCCCGCCGCCAAAGCCTTTACAGCCGCCCTTCTTCTATGGTATTATAGCGGCATTATTCTGTGGCAAAGCGGTCACATATGTCGCCGCGGTCACACACAAACACGCGTTGACGTGATGGGTTCGTCACGCGCCGTGATTGCCGGGGAAGCCGGTAGGCCCGCAAGCGAGTGTGCCCGCCAAGCTCGGTGCTCGAAGGAGCCGCATGGTCGCCCCGCTCGTTCTCGATGAACGCTATCGCGTGGTACGCCAGATCCGGCAGACCGAAGACACTGCGCTCTTCCTGGTCCGCGACCTGGCGCACGACGCCCTCGTAGCGCTCAAGGTGTTCCTGGCGCCGGATGAGAACGCGCTCAAGTCCTACCAGAAACACCTCCAGGTGATCCAAACGCTCTCGCACCCGCATATCGCCAAAACCCTCGATTCGGGCACCACCGAGGCGAGCAGTCAGTTCCTCTTCGGCGGCGGCCGCGGCAAGCACCTCTATCTGGCCACCGAGTACATCGTCGGCCCCAACTTCCAGACCGCCTTCCCGCCCGAGTCGCTGCTGAATGCGGCCGCGTACCGCAACTTCATAACGACCGCGCGCCAGGTCTGCGAGGCGCTGGACTACGTGCACCGCCGGAGCCTCGTTCACTTGGACATCAAACCGGAGAACATTCTCCTGGTCCCCGAGTCCGGCGGCCGCGGCTATTCGGCCAGACTCATCGACTTCGATCTCCTGCAAACCGTGAGCACGCCGATCGGCGCCAAGGTGCGCGGCACGCTCCCGCTCGTGAGCCCCGAGGTCCTCCGCGACTCGCTCATCAGCGAGAAGGCCGACCTGTACTCCCTGGGCGCGACGCTGTACCTCGTCGCGTCGGGAAGGCACCCTTTCTCGGCCTCCACCGACCGCGGCCTCATCAAGCGCATCCTGTGGCACCAGCCCGCGCCGCTGGAGAAACTCGCCCCGCAGCTCCCGCACGCCTTTTGCGCCCTCGTCGACGATCTTCTCCAGAAGAATCCCGTCAAACGCCCCGCGTCGGCGCGGGAGGTCGCCGAACGCCTCGATTCGCTCCTCGGCGCCTCGAGCAAGGGCCGCGCGGGCGCCGGTGCCCGGGAGGAGCCGCGCCCCCGCCGCGGCGAGGAAGCCGAACTGATCGGCGGGCGGAACTCGCTCCGCGCGCTCAGCGGCGAAATCGACAACCTCGCCAACGGCGAGGCTTTGTACCGTCTCGTCCTGCTCCAAGGCGAGTCCGGCACCGACAAGGGCCTGCTCCTCACCGAGCTCACGCGCTACGCGGCGCTCAAGGGCATCAGGGTCTTCCGCAGCGATTGCGCCCTCCCCGCCGCCAACCCCTACGAACCGCTCCGCGCGGCCCTCGCGGCAATCGAGACCCAGGCTCCGCTCGATCGCGCGGTGCGCGCCCGGGCGCGCAAGGCGCTTCTGGTGCTCGACGGCCGCACCGGAGAGCTGCCCGCTCCCCGGGACGCGCGCCAGGCCGAGGATCTGCGCACCGCGTTCTTCGCGGGGGCGGCCGAACTCTTCATCGCCGCGGCCGCCGGCCGCGCGGTGGTGCTCATGTTCGAGAACCTCGACCGCGCCGACCCCGCCCTGGCGGCGTGCATCGGCTTTCTCGCGCGGCTGCTGCACGTGCGCGCTCGGCGCGTCATCCAGGGCCGCGCCGCCCGCTCGACCGCCGACCTGCTCTGCGTCGCCACGGTGGAAACGCCGCCGTCGCAGCCCCCCCCGCCCCACCTCCAGCGCCTCTTCGGCGCCGAATACGCCAGCGTCCTCCCCATGGAGTACCTCGACCTGGAGGCCACCGAAGAGATGCTGCGGCAGTCGGACGGCGGCAGGGAGCTGCCGCCGGACATGGCGGCCGCCGTCCACCGGGCGACCGGAGGGCACCCGCGCTATCTCCTCGACGTGAAGGAAATCATGGCGCAGACGCCGCCAGCGCAGCTCCGCGCCCGGATCGAGGCGCTGCCCGCCGGCATGGAAGCCTACGTCCGCGCCCTCGCCGAGGCGGCTTCCCCCGACGAGCTGCGTATCGCCGCCTCCGTCGGGTACGCCGGCGGCGTCCTTCCTCTGCCTCTCGCCGTCGAGGCCCTCGGCATCGACCCCGCCGTCCTGCGCGAGTGCTGCGCGCACAGCCACCTCGTCGCGCTTCGCGAGGAACGTATCGAACTCCGCTGGCGGCCCGCCGCCGAAGTCTGCATCGCCCGCGCCGGGGGCGATGCGGAAGCTCTGCTCCTGAGCCTCGCGGCAACCTTCGAGGCTCACGGCATACCGTCGGCGGCGGCCCGCTTCTACGCCCAGGCCGCCCACGCCGATGCGCCCCGGCCGGCCCTGCGCTACGCCGAAAGCGCGCAACGTCTGTTGGCATGGGAAGGCGCCCGAGCGCTGTGCGCCGACGTCGCGGCCCGGATCGAGGCGCCCGCGCCCGATTTTCTCGCCGCCTGGGCCGCGCTCGAACGTCTCGCGGGCAACGCGGAGCAGGCCGCGGTCCTGCTCGGACGCATCAGCCGCCCCGACCCGGCGCAACTCCTGGCGCTCGCGCGCTGCAAGGCCGACATCGGGCAGGCGCAGGAGGCGTTCGCCCTGCTGGAGGATGCCCTCGCCGCCTCGGACCACGGCGCTGATCCCGCGGCGCGCCGGCGGATCGAGCTCGCCCTGGCCGAACTGCACATCGCGCAGGGCCAGCACGAGCGCGCCGAGGCGCTCCTCGACACAAGCGCCGACACGCCCGCGGCGCCGGCGGACCTCGCCGCCGAGGCCCGGCATCTCCTCGGGCGCGCCCACCTCGCCCGTAAGAACTGGCCTCAAGCGCTGGCATGCTTCCAGAAGGCGTCCCAAGGTTTTCTCGAAGCGCAGGACACCGCGCGCGCTTGCCGCGACCGGATCGCGGCGGGCGATGCGCTCGTCGGCCGCGGGGATTTCGGGCAGGCGCTCGGCGCCTTTCGCCACGCCTTGGCCCTCGCCGAGGAGCACAACAATCCGCTCCTGGAGGCGCTTGCGGCCCAGAAGATCGGCGTCACCCATTACCGGCGCGGCGAGCACGACAGCGCCCGCGAACACCTTCAAGCCGCTCACACGCTGTGGGAGGATCTGGGCCAGGAGCGGCCCCGCGCCGACGCCCTCAACAACCTCGGGCTGGTCCATCGCAGCACGGGCAACCTCACCGAGGCCGCGCGTCATTTCCAAAACGCGCTGGCAATCCTTTCCGCCCTCGGCGACGACGAGGGCCAGGCGGCGGTGCTCAACAACCTCGCCTCGGTGCTCGATGCGCACGGGCGCTATCGCGATGCGCTCACCCAGAGCTTCAAGGCGCTCGATCTGCGCAAGAAGCAGCGCGACCCCTTCGGAATCGCGCTGTCCTACTTCCGCCTTGGGTGGATCTACCGCCACCTCGGCGACCTTGACCACGCCCGGTCCTTCGCCCAGAAGAGCCACGACCTCCGGGTCGAGGTCTCGGACAAGCTCGGCCTGGCGCACGCGCTGCATCTCCTCGGCCAGATCGACCTCCTCCAGGGACGCTACGGCCAGAGCCTCATCAGGCTGCGCCAGAGCATGACGCGCTTCCAGTCCCTGGGCGATCGCATCGGGAAAGTGCCTCTGCTGCTCACGACCGCCCGCCTGTACATCGAACTCGGGTTTCCGGACGGCGCGACCGAGAACCTCGACCAGGGCGAGAATCTCGCCGACCACCACGGGCTCGCCGGGCACCGCGCGGAGGCGCGCGTCATCCGCGCGATCCTTAAGAACGCCCAGGGCGACCTCTACGCCGCCGAGGAGCTGCTCCGCGAGGCCGAGCAGCTCCTCAAGGACGAGCCCAGCAAGAAGTCCCTCGCCGAAATCCTCCTGCTCCGCGCGCAGGTCCTGTTGGCCCTGGGCAACCGTTCCAAGAGCGAGGACGCCCTGGAGCGCGCCTACAACCTCATCAGCGAGATCGACGCCCGCGATCTGGCGCCCTCCTATTTCCTCCTCCGCGCCCGCAGCACGCTTGCCGGGCAGCCGCTGGCCCACGATACCGCCGAGCAGCTCCTCGCCCGCGCCATCGCCGAGGCCCAGGAAATCTCGCTGCGGCCCCTTCTGGCGCGCCTGCATCTGGACTTCGCGGAGCTCTGTGGCACCCGCAACGCGCTCCAAGCCGGGCGCGAGCACATCGCCCGCGCCGAAGAGATCCTGCGGCAGCTCGAGGAAGGGCTGCCGCTGCGCTTCCAGAGCTCCTTCGCCCAGAGCGCCCTCGCGCGCCGGGTGCGCCTGGAGGCCGAGCGTCACGCGGCCGCCACGGCGGGCGCGCCGGCGGCCGCCCCGCCCAGCGATGCCGAACCCGCTCATCTCCGGGAGCGGCTGCGCAACATCGAGCGGCTCCAGGAGATCGCGCAGGCCATCAACAGCGAGTTGGTGGTCGACAAGGTTCTGACGCGGATCATCGACGCGGCGCTGGAGTTGGTCAACGCCGAACGCGGCTTCCTCATCGTCGGCGCCGGCAAGGACCAGAAGTTCCAGGTCGCGCGCGACCTCCTCGGCGAGGACCTAAGCGATCCATCCCGGGAGATCAGCCAATCCATCGCCCGCGAGGTGCTGACGACCGGGCGGCCGCTTGTCACCAACGACGCCGTGGGCGACGCGCGCCTCGCGCGCTTCAAGAGTGTGCGCGATCTCAAGCTCATGTCGATCGCGTGCCTCCCGCTGCCCGGCCGCGAGAAGACCATCGGCACCCTCTATCTGGACAACCGGAGCATGAAGAACGCCTTCAAGGACGAGGATCTCGCCACCCTCGTCACGCTCTGCAACCAGGCGGCGATCGCCCTTGAGAACGCGCGGTTGCTGGAGGACAACAGCCGCACGCGCCGGGCCCTGGAGGAGTCCAACGCCCGCATTGCGGCCCTCAACCGCCGCCTCGCGGACAAGCTCCGGGCAAAGAGCGTCGCCCTGAAGCAAGCCCACACCCTCCTGGAGGACCGCTTCCGCTTCAGCAACATCATCGGGAAGAGCAAGGCGATGCAGGAGGTCTTCCACGTGATCCGCCGCGTGGCGGCCACCGACCTGCCCGTGCTCATCGAGGGCGAGAGCGGCACGGGCAAGGAGCTTATTGCCAACGCCATCCACTTCAACAGCGCCCGCCGGGCGCAACCGATCATCTCGGAGAACTGCGGCGCCCTCACGGCGACGCTGCTGGAAAGCGAGCTCTTCGGCCACGAGCGCGGGGCTTTCACCGGAGCGATCAAGGACAAGCAGGGGCTCTTCGAGATCGCCGACCGGGGCACGCTCTTCCTCGACGAGGTCGGCGACATGGACCTGGACATGCAGAAGAAGCTGCTCCGGGTGTTGGAGGCCGGCGAGATCCGGCGCGTCGGCGGCAAGGATGTCATCACCGTCGATGTGCGGGTCATCACCGCCACCAACCACAAGCTGAGCAGTCTGGTCGCGTCCGGGCGTTTCCGCGAGGACCTGTTCTGGCGGCTCAACGTCATCCGTATTTCCGTGCCGCCGCTCCGGGAGCGCCGCGAGGACATCCCCCTCCTCGTGGAGCATTTCCTGAAGAAGATCGCCGAGGCCCAGGGCGAGCCGTCCAAGCATCTGAGCCCGGAGGCGCTCCGCCGGCTGCTAGCCTACCACTGGCCGGGCAACGTCCGGGAACTGCACCATTTCCTGGAGCGCACCCACCTGCTGGCCCACGGCGACACCATCGGGCCGCAGGACGTGACGTTCGAGGCGGACCAGGCCGCCCCGTCCGCCGCCATCGCCCGGGAAAGCGCCAACCTCAAGCAGGCCAAGGAGGAATTCACCAAGTGGTTCCTCCTGCGGGCGCTGGCCGAGCACGGCGGCGTCGTGTCCCGCGCGGCCCAGCACTGCGGGATCAGCCGGGAGACCCTGCACCGGCTCCTGCGCAAATACCGGCTGGAGGAGGAGGCGGGCGAATAACGCCCCTCCCGCGCTCAAGTCCCGCCCCCCAGGTACCGATACTGCTCAACGGCGGCGGTTCCGATGCCGCCTCGACGCTGCGCCGTTCATGTTGTTCAGGGGAGGTGCTCATGCACAGGCTTCGGCCGTTCCTTGCCGTCGCGGGGGCGATGCTTGCGGTGGGCGCCCTGTCTTCCTGCTACACCTACGGCACGGAACCGGAGTGGGTCAAGGGGCGGCTGTCGGACCAACCCAAGTCTTACCGCCGCGCCGTTCTCATTCCCGCGGAGCAGTGGATGGAGCAGTACAAGCAGCTTCGCGAGGATCCGGCCTACGGGCAGCGCAACTACCGCATCGCCATCGGCGTCCCCCTGGCCGTCGAGATCGTCGGGGAGAACCTCGTACGTTCCGTGTACGTGAGCCCCGACGGCACCGTCGATCTGCCCCTCGTCGGCACGGTGTACGCCGCCGGCAAGCGCATCAGCGAGCTGCGCGGCGAGCTGGCGACGCGCTACGAGCCCTTTTTCAGGGACAAGGTCCAGGTGAACGTCAATACGGATCGTCCCACCGGGTTGCTCGGCGGGGACAACCGCTGGAGCATCGGCGGCCGCGCCACCGTGATCGTGGGCGACTACGGCATCATCGGCCGAACCGTCGACCTGCAGGGCGACGAGAACCTGCTGGAGGCGCTGTTCGGCTACGGCCGCGGCTACGCCGCCCACATGAACCTCGGCGTCAAGCCCGAGCTGCGGGAGGTGGGCGTCATCCGCCAGTACGTCACCGACCAGACCACCGGCGCGACGGAAACGGCGATCATCCTGTGCAATGTCGAGCGGCTGCTTTTCGGGGGCGATGTCTCCCAGAACGTGCCCATCCGCCACAAGGACATCGTCTTCGTGCCGCGGCGCCGCGACACGCTTCTGGAGGAAATCCACGATGCGCTGGGATACTGGGGCCAGATCCTGAGCAACACCCAACAAATCCGCGACATCGTCAAGGCAATGGAGCATTGGTAAGAGGGCCCGGCCGGCGAGGAGGACTGCAATGACCGATTATCCGACGCATTCGGCGATCGACACGGTGAAGCGCATCGCCCAGGAGGTCGTGCGGGAGGAACTCAAGCAGCTTCGCAGCCGGATCCAGGAGGTCTGCCTCTCCGCCGTCGAGGCGGGGCTCGGGCAGTTCCTGGTTTCCGAACGCTTCACGCGCGCCGTCACGGAGGCCGCGCCGGCGGACCTCGACGCCAAGATCAAGGCGCGAATTGCCGCCTGCCTCCCCGAGGCGCTGGCCGCCGAGCCGGTGCGGACCTTCTTCTACGGGCTGCTGAAGGACAAGGGCAAGGAGGTCTTCAAGCAGGCGATCTTCGGCGGCAGCCTCGACCTGACGAAGGTCATCGCCCGCGTCGTCGAGCAGTCGCTGGACAGCCGCGCCGGCGCCGTTGTCGCCGGCAACTCCGGGGGCGGTGGCGCGAGCATCGCGGGCGCGGTCCAATCCTACCTCGCCCAGAACCTCGGGAAGGAGCTCTCCCGCGCCGTTCAGGAAGAAATGCGCAAGTTCCTGGGTTCCGAGCAGATGAAGGAACTCCTGGACTCCAAGTTCCGGGCCATCGACGTCTACCTCAAGACCGACCTGATTCCGCGGGTCGTCAAGCGCGAAATCGCCAAAATCGAAGAGACGCACGCCTGAGCCCGCGTTTCACCGGAGGGGATCGGGGCGTCCCGCCGCGGAGGCGGACGTGGCGGCGGACGCCTCCAACGTGATATGATTTCATTGGTTGCGGCGCGTCTCGGCCGCTCCGCGCCGCGAAGGCGCTCCGAGCACGGGCCGCGCGGCGGCCGGCTGCGCGGAACCTCGGGCGCGAAACAATACCTGGAACCCTCGATGCTGCGGACAGTCGCACATACGGCTCTGACGGCGGGAGCGACCCGCGTTCCCGGACGATGCCCGGAGCCGCGCGCGGGCCTCCCCCGCCCGCGGCGCCTCGCCGCGGTCTGCGCGGCGGCGCTGACCGCCGCTACCCTGGGGCGCGGGGCGGAGATGGCGCCGCAGGTGGAGCTCTCCGCGCCGGCGCTCGACTGGGGCAAGTGCGGCCACCGGCAGGAACTGACCAAGACCGTGGTTATCAAGAACGCCGGGGGCGGGCAGCTCAAGATCGAGCAGCTCAAGTCGAGCTGCGGTTGCACCGCGCTCAAGATCGACAAGCAGACGCTGGGCCCGAACGAGTCCGCCGAGCTTTCCGTCGTCCTGAGCACCGGCACCCTCATGGGGTACCTGCAAAAGTACCTCGAGTTCCACACCAACGATCCCCGGCGCCCGGTGGTGAGAATCCCCGTCCTGGCCCGAGTTCACGACGACGTGAAGGCGGAGCCGTGGGTGCTGCCCCAATTCACGGCCGTGGCCGAGGGGCCGCCCGTGACGCAGGAATTCACCCTCGCGTGGCGCGCCAAGGCCGCGCGCAGCCTGGTGCTGGAGAACCTGCGATGCACCGACAAGGCCATGCGCGCGACGGCCGCCCCGATCACAAGCGGCGGGATCACCGTGGGCTACAAGCTGGCGGTCACCGTCACCCCCCCCGCCGCCGAGGGGCTTTTCAACGGGAACATTCTCGCCGACCTCAACGGCCTGCCGTGGGAGTTCCGGGTATACGGCCAGGTTTTCGTGGGCATCATTGTGGAACCTACCTATTTCCAGTTCGGCCGCATCGATGACCCCGAGAACGCGCAGAGCTCCATCGATCTCAAGTCGGCGGACGGGACGCCGTTCCGCCTGCTGGACGTCGCCTGCACGCCGGCATCGTTGCTGGCCTTCACTGTGCGCAGCAACGACGCGCGCACCGCGCACACGATCACCGCGAAAATCGCGCGCCCTGACCGCGCCAACCGGTTTTTCGGCAAGGTGCGAATCCGCACGGACCACCCCAAAAAGGCTCTCATCGAGGCGACCTGCCTCGGTTTCTGGCCCGCCGAGGCCAAGAAAACGTGATGTACGCCCGTCGCCGCAGCATTGTCGGCGCCGCCCCTCCGCGGGCGCGCGCAAGGAGGTAGCATGCCGGACTTCGCCGTCCCGATCACGCAGATCGCCGCGCTCATCGGCGGCGAACTCATCGGCGACCGCACCCTCGTCGTCCGAGGATTGAAGCCGCTCGCGGATGCCGGCCCGGAGGATCTCACCTTCCTCGACAACGAAAAATACCTGCCGCAATTCGAGAAGACCCGCGCCGGCGCCGTGATCGTCGGCCCGGCCATCGCCCCCGGCGGCAAAACCGTCATCAAGGTCGCCGCGCCCTACGCGGCCTTCGCACGCGTGCTGCAGTCCCTGGCGACGGCGCCGCCCTGCCCCTTCGAGGGCGTTTCGCCCCAGGCCTTCGTCGCCGCCGACGCCGCGCTGGGCGAGGGCGTGCGCCTCGGCCCCGGCGCCTTCGTGGCGGCCGGCGCCTCGATCGGCGCTCGCACGCAGATCTGGCCCGGCGCTTCCATCGGGCCGCGGACGCGCATCGGCGCCGATTGCATCATTCACCCCAACGTGACGATCTACCATGAATGCGTCCTGGGCGACCGCGTCACAGTGCACGGCGGCGCCGTCATCGGCGGGGACGGCTTCGGCTTCGCCCCGACGGGCGAGAAGTACGTCAAGATCCCCCAGATCGGCAACGTGGTCATTGAGGACGATGTCGAGATCGGCGCCAACACCACCATTGACCGCGCCGTCATGGGCACAACGCGCATCCGTCGTGGCTCGAAAATCGACAACCTCGTCATGATCGCCCACAACTGCGAGGTCGGCGAGGACTCGATCATCGTGGCCCAGGTGGGTGTTTCCGGCTCCACGGTGCTGGGGCGCCACGTGGTTCTGGCCGGACAGGTCGGCGTGTGCGGTCACATCAAGCTCGGCGATTTCGTGCGGGTGGGCGCCCAGTCCGGCGTCACCAAGAGCATTCCCGACGGCGAGGAGGTGCTCGGAGCGCCCGCCATGCCGGTCAAGGAATTCAAGCGCTTGACGGCCCACCTGCGCAAGCTGCCGGAGCTGCACGACCGCCTGAAGAACCTCGAGAAGCGATTGCCGGAACCGGACACGCCCAAGGAGCCCTAGGGTCTCCGCCGGGCGCGGCGTTTTTTCCCCTCGCCGCGAAATTGACAATCGTCCTCGCAGTCGGTAGCATTAGGTGGTCTTTCGACCGACCGGAACCCGGACGAGGATTCCGGAGCGGCGATGCCCGGGCCCATAGCTCAACTGGGAGAGCGCAGCGTTCGCAATGCTGAGGTTAGGGGTTCGATCCCCCTTGGGTCCACCAAAAAACGAAGGCCGCGGTGCTGTTTGCGCCGCGGCTTTTTTTGATGGTTCGCCGTCGCGGCGCCTCAGGGCCGGCGCTCCACCGGCACCGGGGTCGCGGTCTTGGCGCCCCAGAGCCCGCCGGCCGGAACGCGGCGCCAACCGCCCGTGCGGTTGGCGAACGCCGGCTCGAGGGCGGCGAAGCGCTCCCGCACGACGGCGCGCGCCGCGGGCTCCTCGTCGATGATCTTCGCCCCGCAAGCCAAGGCGCGGCTCGGCGGCGGCCGCGTGTCGACCTGGAGCGGCGGCGCGCCCGCCCGCGGCGGCTCGTCGTCGTAGAACACCATGCCGGCCGCGCCGGCCTCCTCGCTGAACTCCAGTTCCAGCGTCCCGAGGTAATAGGCGCGAGACGCCTCGGCCTGGAGGACGTGTTCGATGCCGCCTCCCGCGAATTCCCAGAAATCGCCGATGCGCGCCACCGCCACGCGCACGGCGCCCGCCGGCGCCGTGAAGGCGAGCAGCGCCCCCGTTTCCAAGCCGGCCGCGCCGCCGGAACCGACCACGAAATTGCGCTCCCGGAGCGCAGCGGACAGCATTCCATCCCGTCCGATCGTGATCTGAACGGGAGCCGCGCCGATCGTCGTGCGCACGGCTAGGAGGACGAGGGCGCGGTCGGGCGCGACATCCTCCTCGACCGCGACGAGCGCCGGCCGCGCGCAGCCCCACAGAACGAGCGCCCCGGCGCCGAGGAACTTGACCGCGGCCGCCGAAGCCTTACACTGACGAGCATGGGATCGCGAAGATGAAACCATCGACACGGTTTTTCCTCCTGCTCACCTGCGCCGCCGTCTTCGCGGCCGCCGGCCTCCTTCCCGCCGCGCCGGCCGGCGACCCCGGCTTCCTGGTCCACAGCCAGGAGTTTAACGTGCGCGTGTTTCCGGAGAAAGGGTCCTGTGATGTGGAGGTCGCCTGGGGCGTGGAGGCGCGCGGCCCCGCGCCGCGCGCGGAACTCACGGCCTATCTGGCCGACGTAGCTCAGGTCTCCGGCGTATTCTCGCCGGACGGCCCGGTCTCCTGGAAGCGCGTGCCGTCGCTCGCGCCCTTCCTCTCGGCGGTCGCGGTCGCCTTCCCGGAGCCGCTGCCTCCCGGCCGCCGCCTGACTGTCACATTCGCGTACACCCTCTCGCCAGGGGCTGCGGCCACCGGGCTTGCCGCCATGAACATGTCCGCCGCGCCGGACCGCATGTACTTCTTCGAGTGCTGGTACCCCACCATCGCGCCCTACATCGACGAGAACGCCTTCGTGCGCGCGGGTCAGAAGCCGCCCTTCACGCTGACGGCCTCGGTTCCCGTCGGATTCGTCTTCATCACGGCGGGCGAGCTCGCGTCGATGGCCGACGATGGAGACCGCGTCGTGTACACCTACCGGTGCCCGGCGCCCGCGCCGTTCCTGATACCCTTCCTCGCCGGGAAGTTCGCGCACAGGCGCGTCGACGCCGGCGCGGCCGCGATCGACCTCTACCTCATGGGGAACGAACGGGAGGAGGAAACGACCGAGTTCACCCGGTTCGTCGCCCGAAGCGCCGCGCTCCAGGCGCGCCTCCTCGGCCGGCCGCCGCCCGCGCGCCTGGCGGTGGCGCTCTGCGAGGTCGGCGGGCTCGCGCGCGGGTTTCCCGGCCTGATCATCGTGCCCCCCGGCTTTCGGCGTTCCTGGCGCGACCCTGCCGTGGCGTCCACGGTGTGCCACGAACTGGCCCACACCTATTTCGGCAACCTCGTCACCGCCTACGGACCGGGCGGCAACGAATTCCTGGCGGAAGGGTTGGCGACCTACATCGGCATCAAGACCGCGGCCGACGTCGCCGCCGGCGCCGAGGATGCCCTCTTCGCGCAATTGCTTGCCAGATTCATGGGCAGCGACACTCCTGATGCGCCCATCGTCCAGATCAGGCCCATGCAAAACGTCCTCTCCGGCGAGGCCTACAACAAGGGCGCCCTCGTTTTCAACGAGCTGGCGCGCCTGGTGGGCGAAGAGCGGCTCTGGCGCCTCCTCGGAGCCTTTATAGCCCGCCACGAGGGCGGCTTCGTCACGCTCGAAGACTTCCGGCGCCTCGTCCGCGAGGAAGCCTGGCCGCAACTGGCCTGCTTCGAGGGCCATCGCGCCCTCCTGGACCGATTCTTCGCTCAGTACCTGGACTCCACCGCGCTGCCGTGGGTCGAAATCGCGGCGGCGGACCACCGCGCCCTCGGGAGGTGCGAGTTGACCGTGCGCAACCGCGGCGACGGGTTCGGCCTGGCGCCCATGGGCATCCAAGCGGGAAAACGTTCCGAGGAGCATTCGCTTCTGATCGCGCCGGGGGAGACGCGTTCGCTCTCGATCGCGCGACCGGGAGCCGGGCGCATCGACTGCTCGGTGGATCCGCGCGGCACCTTCCTGCACGGCGTGCGGCGGACGAGCATGCTGGCGCGCGCGGCGGATCTGCGCCGGAAGGGTTTGATTGCCGAGGCGCGCGCCGCCTACCAGGACCTCGTCGCCCGCATCCCCGAGGACGGCGAGGCCTGGTACGGCCTCGGGCGCCTCGAGGAACGAGCCGGACAGCCGGCGCGCGCCGCCGAATGCTACGCCAAGGCCGCGGCGCTCGGCGGCCAGGACTGGCTGCCCACGTGGGGCTGGATCAGGGAAGCCGGGTGCCGTCTCGCCCTCGGGGACAAGGAGCGCGCCCGCGCCCTCCTGCGCCGCGCGCTCGCGGAAGGCAACGACACCTTCGACGCGCGGCGCGAGGCCGCCGCGGCGTTGAAGGCCATCGAGGAGTGAACCATGCGACGATTCATGCTAGGCGCGGTTCTTTCGGGCTGGGCATCGGCGTGGGCCGCGGCGGCTGCGCCCGGCGCGACGCTGACGGGCGACGCCGAGGCGCTCGCGCTCGTCGCCAAGGTGGTCAAGGCCCTGGGCGGCGAGGAGGGCCTCGCGAAACGCCGGCTGCTCTACATGGAGCAGCAGGTGCAGATGGCGGGCCTCGGCACGGTCCAGACAGCCATGTGGATCAAGGGCGAGAAGCAGCGCCTCGAGCAGCGCATAGGCGCCCTCCCCGGCGCCCCCCTGACGGTCATCTTCGACGGCACGGATTTGTTCCTCCTCGTCAACGGCGAGAAACGCGATCCGGGCGAGACCCTCGCCAAGGCCTTCCACGCCGAGCGCAAGCGCCTCGACCTCTGGTGGGACTGCCGCGTGAAGCCGCTCCAGGTTAAGAGCCTCGGCACGGAAAAAATCGCCCCCGGCGAGGGCGTTGAGAAACGCGAGCTGGCGCTCCTGGAGTTCACGCATCCCGACAAGGACACCACCACGATCGGCATCGATCCGGCCAGCTTCCAGCCGGTCTACGCGGCCTACCGCGGCCCCCACCCCCACACCGGCGCGATGATCCCTTGGACACAGTGGCTCAGCGACTTCGAGCCCATGGAGAGCGCCGGCGGCCTGGTCTTTCCGCGTTCCATGGAGATTTATCAAGACGCGCGCCGGCTCACGACCGCGAAGCTGACGGCGGTCAGGACGCTCGCCGAGATCCCCGACAGCCTTTTCGCGGCCCAGGCGGCCAGGCCCATCGACTGAGCACGCCGCCTGCCGGCGCCTGCGCGGGCGCGTGCCGAACCCGACCGAAGCCTCGCCGCTAGGGCGCGTCCCCGAGCGCCCGCAGGAACTCCTCCAGCGCCAACTCCGTCACCTCGCCCTCGCGCGCCGGCCCTTCCAAAGCGGCGCACGCCGCGCCGTCCCGCTGTTCCGGCGCCAGGTCCCAGGCGCGCACATCGCCGCCGAGCAGCGTTTCCTCGCCGAGCGCGCCGCGGTCCAAGTACATCGCCTTGATCGAGGCCCGGCCGTCGGCGTAGAACCGCCCGCGCAGGGCGAGCGCCTTGTCCTCCTTGAGGAGCACGGCGCACTCAGGACCCAAGGTGAGGCAGCCGTGCTCGTAGGTCAGCGCCGCGGCGCCCGCCGCGAACTCCGGCGCCGCGCCCTGAGACACCGTCTCAAGCAGCTTCCGCAGCCACGGGCCCAAATCGACGCCGGCGAGCTTGAGCATGCCCGCCCGCGCGATCGCGCCGTCCTCGTCCAACCTGAGATCGAGCGTCCCCTCCGCCGTGCCCGTCACGCCCGCGTCGAACTTCAGCATGCCCAGGAGGTCGGCGATCTGCACGCCGGGGAGACGGAGCTTGAGGGTGAAGACCGGTTTCTCGGCATCGCTGAGGGCGCCGGTCCCCGTTATGGCGCCTTGGCCCGCGGCGACGCTGAACTCCCCCACGGCCCAGCCCTTTTCCTCCTTCTTGACGGCGAACACGCCCGCGCCGTGGCGCCGGCCGAGCAGGTCGAGGTGTTCCCAGCGCAGTTCGCCTTGCTCCACCGCGGCGCCCGCGAGCTTGGCGTGCGCCTTCACGGCTTGGGCCCGGGCCAGGTTCCCGAAGGCGATTTCCTTGGCGCCGAAATCCGCCACGATCGTCTGGTGCCCGGGCACGAGGGGATGCTCGATGAGCACCGTGCCCACGGCGACGCCGCTCGGCGCCATTTGGGCGCACAACCCCTTCAACCCCTCCCAGGCGATGAGGCGCGGCCACGCGCTGGACACGGCCACCGACGGGAGCTCGATGCGCGCCGACGACGGCTGCTCGGCCGCCGGCGAGAGCCGCCCGCTGGTGCGCGCGTCGAAGCCCGCCATGGTGCCGGCGAGGCTGTCCCACGCGATGCTCTCGCGCTCGATCGCCACGCGCCCGGCCAGGTCTCTCAGCCGAATTCCCGAAGACGCGAACCCGAGTTCGAGCTCGCTCGCGTCGAGGCGGGCGCTCCACACCGGCCCCTCGGCGGACGACCGGCCTTCGAGCTCGAGGTCCCCGACGCCGTCGATGGCGAATTCCTGGGAGCGGCCGAAGAAAAGCTCGCCAAGGGCCGCGATGCCCGTGAAGTTCTCGGCGCGCACCGCCAGCGTGAACTCGAGGGGAGCGGCGGTCAGGCGGCCCTCGACCGACCCTCGGTCCCAACCCCACGCCGGCTGTCCTGCCGCGGCGGGCGCCTCGCACGGCGCGAGTTGCGCCGACAAGGTCCCCGTGCCGCCGTCCAGCCGCGCGTTCGCGAGGGACACCTGCCAGGTCTTACCGCGGTCGCGCTCCTTGATGGCCACATGGAGCGCGTGGGTGCACACGACCTCCCGCAGCACGCCGCGCTCCCACAGCGCGCCCAGGCACGCCGCCGCGCCGGCAAAGTTCCAAACGCCCCGGCTCAATTCGGGGGTCAGCTCGCCTACCTGGAACGTGACGCCGAGGCGTTGTCCGGCTAGCGTGGGGACGAACGGCCCCTCGCTGGCCATCGTGACCGCGCTCAGGACGGCCAGATCGCGCGCCTCGTGCACGGGGTCGGCGTGAATGACGATGCTCCGCGCCGTGAACTCCTCCAGGCTCGCCTGCCTGAGCCCGCGGAAGTCCCAGGCGCGCGTCGCTTCGTGCCCGAGAAAGCCGCGCAGGCGCGCCTCGACCTGGCCGGGCAGTCCGAAGAGGTACCACACCCCGAGCGTCACGAGCGCGAGAATCGCGCAGACGACAAGGACGTTTCGCCAGAAGTTCATTCGTCGCCACCCGCGCGGCTCCGGGCGGGGCGGCGCGCCGCCCCCGTTCGCCGCACACTTGCGTTGCCTCCGCCTTCAATTACGATAGGGCGGGGCCCGGCGCGCCGCCCGCGTCCGGCCCCGTGATCGAACCGCCCACATGAGCCACAGGACCACGCGCGCAGCGCCGCTGGATCGCCCAATAGGGTACGCCTTCGCATCTCCCGCCGCAAGCGCCGAGCCGCTCGCGGCCGCGGCGGTCCCCCCCCGGCGGCCTCCGCCGCAACTGGCGGCGAAGGCCGGCGTTGCGCCGCCCGCGGCCCCCGGCCGCGCCACTTCGCGGCCCCGCCGGGGTTATAACCGATGAAGCCCGAAGCGGAGCGCGGACGCGAGTTGATGCTCCGCCTCGCGCGCGGGGACATGCGCGCCTTCGAGGAGATCGTGGTGAGCTACGAACGGGCGGTGCGCAATTTCGCCTTTCGGTACCTCGGCGACGAACGCAAAGCCGAGGATGTCGCCCAGGAAACCTTCCTGCGCGTCTATACGGCGCGGTCCCGCTGGCGTCCCGATGCCAAGTTCCACACCTGGCTCTTCACCATCGCCTCGCGCCTGTGCCTGAACGCGATCAGGTCCCAGCGGCGCGAGCGGCGGGTAATGCGCCCCGCCGCCGTCGGCGGCGACGGCTCCGACGAGCTGGCGGGCGCGCCCGCGCGGCGCACGGCATCGCCGCCAGACGGCGTTCTGGCCGCCGAGCGGGCCGAACTTCTGCGCCGGGCCGTGGCCGCGCTTTCGGAAAACCAGCGCAGGGCCCTGCTGCTTCACCGTTTCGAGGGGCTCTCGTACCGCGAGGTCGCGGAGGCCATGGGGCTGACGCTCGAAGCCGTGCGGTCGCTGCTTGTGCGCGCTCGCAGGAATCTGCACGACCGGCTCGCGCCGCTGCTCCGAGCGGACGAGCCCGCGGCGGAGGGAGAGGAGCCATGATGGAACGAACCGGCCTTTGCGCGGAATGCGCCGAGCTGCTCGTCCCGTACATCGACGGCGAGCTGCCGCCCGAGGAGGCCGCGGCGGTGGCGGCGCACCTTGCGGTCTGCCCCGCCTGCAGCCGCGCGGCGGACGAGCACCGCCGCGCATGGGCGCTTCTGGCGGACCTGCCGGGCGCGCCCGCGGTGGACTCGCTTTGGCCCCGCGTCGCCGCGCGCAGCCGCCGCATCGCCGCGCGGGCGCGCGTTCTGCGGCGCGTCGCGGCGGCGGCGGCCGCCTTGGCCGCGGCGTTCACGCTCTTTTACTTCGTCTCCGGGCGCGACAACTCGGCCGCGCTTCCCGACCCCGATCTGCTCGTTCACCTGCCCGTCGTCGAGCAGTACGCCTCGCTGGACGAGGCGGGCGGAGAATGGCTGGGCGAGGACTTGGACCTCGTGCAGGCGGTGTTCGAGCTGACCCAGGAAATCGAGGATTTCTGATGCCCATGCCGACGGCGATTCTGATTCTCGCGCTCGGCGCCGCCGGCGAAACGCCGCCGCGGGAGCATCCCCGGGAGCAGCCCGAGAAGCGCTGGCGGGCGCTCTCGCAGGAGCAGCGGTCGCGCCTCAAGCACGTGTATCGTCTCGCGCCGCGCGCCGAGTGGGAACGCCGCGCGCGGGAATGGGAGCGCCGAGGCCTGCCGCCCATCGAACGCTTCCCGGCCCACTGGCGCCGCTACATCGTCGCCGACTCCCTCTGGGCCCGGCGCCAGATCGAGGCGCTGCCGCCCGAGCGGCGGCCGGCCCCGGATTTGGCGCCCGAGGCCCGCGTGGCGCGGCTCAAGGAAATCCTGCGGCCGCTCTTCAGGGAAAGGCTGGCGCGCGGCCGGCGGGCGGCCGAGAAAATCTTCACGCCCTTCGAGCTCACGATGTTAAGGCAGCTTCCGCCCGGCGAGCGGGAGAAGGCGTTGCGCCCCGGGGATCATGATCCCTTCGGCCTCGTTTCCCCGGCCAGCCGGCGGAAGTTCGAGGCCGCCGGCGACGAGGCGCGGGCCGCGCGGGAGTACCTGTTGATGCCCGCGGCGCTCCGATCGGGGGGCTTCGTCGGCCGGGGGCAATGGCGCCAGGGCCGCGGACCGGCGCCGCGCGACGGATAGGGCCGCGGCGGCTGCCCCCCTCTCCTCGCCGTCACTTCGCGACGAAGGCGCCGTAGTTCTCGTCGGCGAGCTTGCGCATCAGTTCCTCGGCCTCGCCCTTCAAATTGAAGCCGATGGTGTTGATCTTGACCTTGCGGAAGAGGTTGATCCTGCGAATTTCCTCCAGCATCCGGGCCGTATCGGTGATGTGCCCCGTCGTGGGCTCGCCATCCGACAGGAGGTAGATGGTGTCCACCTGCGGGTCGCTGAACGCGATCAGCAAGGCATCGTAGATGTTCGTCGAGCCGGAGGGACGCTGGTCCTCGAGAAACCGGAAGGCCTCGGCGCGCAATTCATCGGTGTTCTCCTGGAGGCAGTCGCGCCAGGCCCGCGCCTCGTGCGTGAAGGTGATGATGTTGTAATGCACGTGCGGGGAGAGCTGCGAGAGCGCCTTCATGAGGTTCTCGCGGGCGAACTCGATCTTCTGCTTGCGCTCGACCTTCCTGCCGCTTTTGTCCTTCACCTCGGTGCGGGGCCCGGCTCCCATGGTCACGGTCTCGCCCTCGTACTGCTCCCGCATGGAAAGGGAGATGTCCAGGAGAAAGCACGCGAAGTTGCTGACGTCCAGTCCGTAGTACGACGTCGTCCGGCCCTTGGTCGCGCGGCGCGCCTTGAGCATCCCCAGCTCCGCGGAATCGCGCCATTTCAGGACGGCCTTGCTCTGGTTCGCCTTCCACCAGCCGTCCCAAACGGGAAACTGCCGGCCGAGATCCTCGCCGGTCACGCGGGTCAGGGCGTCGGCGATGTCGTCGATGATTCGCGGGTGGTCCTCGCTTCCGAGGCGCTTGACCAGGGCGGTGACGGCATCCACCGTCGCGGCCCGCCCGACGGCGCGCACCGCCGTGGCGCGCACGCGCCAGTCCTTGTCGCCCAGGAGCGGCGCGATGAGGGCGACGCCGAGCTTGCTTTCGTGCACGCAGTCGATGGCGAGCATGCGCATCTCCGCCGACGGGTTCTTGAGGAGCTTGGGCAGCTCCTTCTTGAGCTCGTCCAGCGCGGTCTTCTCCAAGTACAGCACCGAGGCGATTTGGATGTCGTGATCGCGGTGCTTGAGCAGCTTGACCACGAGTTTCGTGAAGTCCGGGTCGGGAAGCCGCGCAAGACGCGCCGCGTCGACGGCCGCGCCCATGAGCTGCGAGTCCCTGGTCTTGCGCAGGAAGTCGCCCAGCGCCTTGCCGCGGTGCCGGTGCTCGACTTGCGCAATGACGCTCAGCATGAACTGCGTGAGCAGCGGATCCTTCGCGATCGGGCCCTCCAGGCCCCGCAGCATGAGCCAGTCCTGGGCCTTGGCATCGGTCACGGCCGCGAGGGCGCCGGAGATCTCCCCGAAGTAGAAATCGGGCAGCATCCGATAATCGTTGCCCGCTCGGTAGGTCCAAATGCGGGGCACGAGGGGGTCGCGTTCCCGCGAGATCTGAACCAGCGGCGCCAGGCGGGGCAGCCCCTCGGCCACGGCGGCAGACACCGACTCCGCCGTCCCGAGCATGGCGAGGTCGATGACGATGGCCCTGATAATCGTCATGTCCGTCTCTCCGGGCATGATCTTGAGCAGAAACTTGACACATTCCGGGGTGCGGTGAAGCTTGAACTCCTCGATGGCCTCGAGGCGCTTGTCAGGCGATAGGGATTTCTCGCGCTCGAAGCGCTCCAGAAGCCTCGCGAGGCCCTCGACCGGCGGCGTCTCGCCCTTGGGGGCTTCGCCGCCCTGCCCTTCCTCCGCTCCCCGTAGGAACGTTCCGGCAATCAGCGCCGCACAGAGCATTGTTCTCACGATGGATCACCTCGTCGGTCCGGCCAGCGCGCTGCGCCCGTTCCTAAAGTTTTCGCGTGCGCGCGACGATGTTCATACTGCAAACACAGTCACGGCCTTCGGCTTTTCCCCTCTCGGTCGAAGGCCTTTTTTTATTGTATGTCCCGCCTGCGCGCGATGGAAGAGCCGCGTTGAAGCGGCGCATCTCCGGCGGCGATGTGGTATTGTTCGACGTAACGGCCGCGGCGCGCAGCCGCGTGCACGCCGGGAAAACGCGCCCATGAAGTTCAGGACCTTTCTCCTCCTCTGCCTGGCCATCGTCGGAGGGGCTCTCTACGGCCGTTTCCAGTACCTGCGCGAGAAGGGGTTCGTCGATCCCGGCGCGTCCTTCGCCGCCTATCTCCTCGGCCGCGCCGAGCCGCCGGCCGCTCCGGCGGAGCCGGCAACTCCGGCCGCCCCGAAAACGGACGAGGCCCCTCCCAAGCCCGCGCCGCCGGCGAAGCCCCGGCCGCCGGCGAAACCCGCCGCGAAGCCGCCCGCCAAGGCGGAGCGCAAGGCCGCGGCGCCGCGCGCTCGGATCGCCGCGGCGATCGCCGCCGGCAAGTACGGCGACGCGCTCGAACTGCTCGCCGGCCACGGGACGCCGGAAGCCCTCGCCCTGCGCCGCGATGCGCTGGCGCTCCTCGAGATCGTCAAGGGTGTCGAGCCCGATCCGGCCGCCCGCGGCGGCGACGTGAAGGAGATCACCCTCGCGAACGGCGGTTCGCTCTATGTGACGGCGGCGGAACAGGTGGGCGGCGTGTGGCAGTTCACGTTGGACAAAGGCGGCCGGTCGGAACTCCCGGCGGCGGAAGTTGCATCGGTCAAGCGCGCCGATCCCGCGGTGTTCCGCGCCGCGCGCAAGAACGAGCTGGCGGGCTATCTCAAGCAACTCCGCGGCGAGGGCGTTCTGCGGGGCATGAAGGCCATCCGCGTGGCGTGGCGCCGGGGATTCCCGGACGTGGCATACGGGGAGTACCAGGGCATAGCGGCATCGCCGCGCCTCATGGAAGCCCTGGCGGCGCTCCTGCCCATCGAGGAGCCGCCCCGGGAGGTCGCGTCGGTTCCCATCGAAAGCCCGGCGCCCGAGAAATCCAAGGACGCGCCCGCGCCGGTCGCTCCGCCGCCGCGCAAAACGGCGCCGCCCGTGGCGGTGGCGACGGAGACGCCGAGCACCGCGCCTGGGGCGCGGCCATTCGCGGCGGTGGATGAGCGCATCAAGGAAGCTCAGAAGCTGATTCACGCTGCGCTGAACGCCGAGGGCCGGGAGGCCGATGAGGCGCTGCAGGCGGCCGGCAGGCTCTTGGCGGCCTGCAAGCGCGACATGGAAGCCGACGCATCCCTCCCGCGCGGGCCGGAGTTCGACGGCCGCCACGCCAAGATCACGCTGATCCTGCACGATGTCCTGAAGATGTCGGGATTCGGCTTATAACGCGCCTCCGGCGCCGCCGCGCCGAATTGACACCCCCGTTTCACACCCCTATAATGCACTACCTTACGCGACCCTGTAGCTCAAATGGATAGAGCACCAGCCTCCGGAGCTGGGGGTTCGCAGTTCGAATCTGCGCAGGGTCGCCATTCACGCCCGGGCCCCGCCGCGGCGCCGCGCCCGCGGAGGCTGAGTTTGCTCCGCGGATCCCTCAGCGCTCCCCCCGCTTCGCCTCCCACTGCGCGCGCCCCGCCGCCATCGGTCCCCAAAGATCTTTCCGGAAAACCGCTACGCGCTCCTTCTGCTCGGCCGAGCGGGCGGCGGCCTCGGCTTCCTCCAGGAGCGCGCCCCAGGCCGCCAGGCGCTCGCGCGTCCCGAGATACCGCCACGCCATCTCCTCGGTCTGGTGGAAATGCGCGTCCTCCGTCCGCACGGCCTCGGGATAGTTCGCGGGATCCATGTAGACGCGCTCGATCTCCAGGTACAGGCGCCGCATCGCCGGGCCGGCGGGGCCGTAGTAGCCCGTGAAGAATTCCTCCAGCGCCGCATCGATGTCGAAAAACGGATCGTCCAAGCTGCGCAGCGTCAAATACCCGTCGATATAGTCGGCCACGCCGCAGAGAAAGATCCCCCGCACTCCGTCGGCGGCGAACATCCGGAACTGCCGCCCGAGGGTGTGCGCGTGAAACCCCGGGAACGCCCGGAAACCGTACACGTCGCCCCTCTCGTAAGGAAAACATTGATAGAGCCACAGGCAGTGAAGCCGCCCGGGCGCCTTGGCGCACCACCCCTTGTAAAACGCCAGGTCGTTCCGCTCCATGGCGGGACACCACCAGTTGCGAGTGTGGAGACAAGGTCCCACAAGGATGTTCGGCTCCAGTTCGAAGGGCGGCGGGAAGGCGTAATCGAAGTAGGCCAGCGCCCCCACGCGCCCCTCGGGGTGCGACGCGCGCAGCTCGCGCGCCACCCTGTTGGCGAAAGTCCAGAAAAGCGCGCTCGCCTTGCCCGAGGAAAAGTGGCGGCTCCGGTTCTCCTCATCAAAAAGGGCCCGGCAGGCCTCGCACCGGCAGTGCTGATCGTTGTCCATGGGAACGAGCTGAACGTACTCGGCGCCCTGGTCCAGCCGCGCCCGCGCATCCGCAACCACCTGCGCCGCGAGGCTCCGGTCCGTGTAGCAGAGCTGCGGCGGCCGGCCCTCGTAGCCCCGCGCGAAGAACTCCGTCCGCCGCCCCTCGAAAAGGTCCGGGCGGGCCGGATTCCTCTCCCAGAACCGGTCGTAGTAATCGTAGAACGAATGGTTGGTCATGAAGTTCCTGCCGCCCAGGCGGCGCCGGCAGACGAAGAGCCGCAGTTCCTCGTCGCTGGGCGCCGGCGCCAGGCCGACGTAGGCGTGGGCGATGCCGCTCGGGGCGTGGTGGCGGAACTCGAAGGCCGGCGCGCGGCGCACATCCGCCCCCTCGACCTGGAGCGTCGCGCGGGTCGGGTGAACCAGGCCGAGGTCCGTGGGCGCGTACCAGCGCACGCCGCAGAAGCGCTCCAGGAAATCGAAAGCCGCGTCGCAGGTGCCCCGCGCCTCGAAGGCGTCCCGGAGCGGCGGCGGACTCGGGCGGCGGAAACGCCCGCTCCCCTCTCGGGGCGGTCCGGACTCCTCGTCGAAGTCCAGGGCAACCGTCGTGTCGGCGTCGACGGCCCCCGGAGCGTCGGCCCGGCCGGGCGAGGGCGCGCGCGCGACACGCGACAGGCGCGCCGCATCGATGCGGCCAACGAAGCGGTTCCGCGCCACGCCGTCACTCACGAAGGCGCCCAGGTGGAGATACGGCGCCGCGGCGCAGGTCGTAAGTGTGTAGGCGGCGGCTCCGCAACTTGCGCCGTCCACGAAAAGCTCGAACTCGCCCTTCGCGGCATCGTGCACCGCGCAGAGGTGATGCCAGCCGTCCGCGAGCTTGGGCGACGCCACGCTGCGGCCCGCGCTCCCGTCGTAGACGGTGTAGCACACGGTCTCGCCCCGGGTGTCGACGATATGGTAGGTCCAAGGGTTGCCGTCGAGGCGAAAAATCGTGCCCGCGTCCAGGCGCCGGGGTCCCAGCCAAACCCAGGCTTCCAGCGTTCCGGCCTCATCGGAGAATCCAGGCCCCTCCACCGAAAGGGCCCGGCAGGCGCCGCCGAACTCGAGCGCCTTTCCAAACCGGCCCTCGACGCGCTCCGGACGGCCGTCGAGGCACACGGGATAAGCGTCGTCGCGGCGATCGCAGCCCATCAGGACGAGCGTGTCCGGACGAAAGGCGATCAGGTACTCCTGCGGCTTGAAGGCATCGCCGCGGAGTCCCAAGGCCTCGGTGAGGCGCCCGGCGCCCACCAGAATCCTGGTTCCCGCCGGCGGATCGCGGTCCGTCGCGATCGGCAGCTCCGCGCCGGTGATCTTGCGGATGTGAAGCTGCAGCTCCCACGCCGCGAAGGAGGGCGCGAAACCGGCTTCAGCCCCAATGACGATGGCCGCGGCCGGCCGGCCGTCGCGGACCAGCGTCAGCCGCCGGGAAACGTCCGCCCCCGCCGGTCCCGCCCACACCCACGCGAGGGCGGCCAAAATCCCGATCCGCGCCGCGCGACTCATTTCGAAAGCCCTTCCGTTGCAACGCCCCGCGCGAGCTTGCTTCCCCCGTTCAGCGCGCATATGATCGGGGCGGTTCTCATTATCCTCGGCCCGGAGGTGGAATGCCATGCGAATCGCCCCAGCCTGCGTCGTATCCTTCTGTCTCGCCGCCGCGCTTCAAGGCGCGGCGCCCGCGCGGACGCCGATCACCTGCGGGCCGTACCTTCAATCTCCCGGCGCAACCGACATGACGATCATGTGGGAGACCGCCGCGCCCGCGGCCGGAAAGCTCCTCTACGGTACGACGCCTGAGTACGGCTGGTCTTTCTTTGAACCCGAGGCGGTCGTTCTGCACGCCGTCGCCCTTTCCGACCTCCAGCCCGGCACGCGCTACCACTACAAGGTGCTGCCGACCCTGCCCGCCGAGGAAGCCCACGCCCGGACGGGGACCTTCGTCACCGCGCCCGCCGGCAAGGACGTGTCGACCCTGCCCGCCGAGGAAGCCCACGCCCGGACGGGGACCTTCGTCACCGCGCCTGCCGACAAGGACGGCTTCGTTTTCGCCGCCTTCGGAGACTCCCGCGACAACCCGGTCGTCTTGGAGGCGATCGCGGAAAAGGTGGCCGCCGCCGCGCCGGCGTTCTTCATTCACCTGGGCGATTTCGTGGCGAACGGCAACCAGTCCGCTCTCTGGCGGCGGGACTTCTTCGCTCCGGCCGCGGCGCTCCTGAGCACGGCCCCGCTCCTCCCGGTCCTGGGCAACCACGAAGAGCACGCGCCGCAGTACTTCCAGTATTTCATGGTGCCGGCCGTCGAATCGGGCTCGGACACCGAGGCCTGGTATTCCTGCGACTACGGGAGCGTGCACATCACCGTTCTGGATTCCCAGCAGGACTTCCGCCCTACAAGCGCGCAGTACCGCTGGCTCCTCCGAGACCTGGCGTCGGAGCGCGCGGACGCCGCCGCTTGGCGCATCGTCGCCCTCCACGACCACGTCCACAGCTCGAGCCGGCGCGGCCCCAACACCCTTGTCCAGAAACACCTCGCGCCGCTTTGGGAGGCATATCGCGTGAGCCTCGTTCTGAGCGGCCACGAGCACGCCTACATGCGCAGCGTCAAGAACGGCATCACCTACGTCGTCACCGGCGGCGGGGGCGCGCCGCTCTACCCCGTCAACCTCACCGAGAATCCCTTCCAAGTCTACGCCAACTCCTGCTACCATTACGTTCTCTTCGAGGCGGACGCGACGAGCCTCCGCGGGCGGGCGCACGACGCCGCGGGCGAGTTGCTGGACAAGTTCAGCATCGATCCGCCGCCTCCAAGGTAGCGCCGCGGCGGCTCGCGGCTCTTCCCGCGGTCGGGCGACGTTCTCCTCGATCTCCGCCCGCCTCACGGCGTCTTCTGGAGCGGTCGCGCGCCGGCTTTCGGCCCCCGCGCTCCGCCCTCGTCCCGCTCTCCTTCGGGATCGCGCTCCTCGCCCTCGCCGGCCGGAGAATCCGGCTGCGCGTTCCGGTACGTGCCGCCGTTCTGCTGCGCCAGGCTGCGGAGGAACGGCACGAAGGCCTCGCGAAACCCCACCGCATGCACCGCGACCTTCCGGAACCGATTCGCCCGTTCGACCCAGTCGAGAATCGGTTGCGTCGGCAGGAGCCCCGCGCCCTTGCACGGGCTGCCGTCGGACAAGAGCACGATCGCATTGGCTTCCTTGATATCGAAGGCCGCCGCGAGCGCCTCCTGAGTCCACGTCGTGCCGCTCGCCGCCAGACCCTGCACCCACGCCACGGCCTTGGCGATGTTCGGCGGCGTCGCCGGGTAGAGGCTCGGCCACAGGGGGGTGATTTTGTTGTTGAAGGAAATCACCGTGAAGCGCGTCTCGGGACGGAGGCCCTTGATGGTGCGGATCAGCTCCTGCTTGACAAGCTGCACGCGCGACATGCCGAAACCCGCGGCGGGCTCTTCCATGCTGCCCGAGATGTCGATCACGAAGACCACGCGCACGGACAGGACCTCGATGCCGAAAAAGCGCGGCAGCGGCATGGGAGGCCGAAACCCCCGCCAGGAGCGGCCCTTGCCGCCGTCGGAAAGCCCGGGCTCCCAGACTTCCCGCTCCTTGGCCCACCACTTGGCCCAGTCCTCGGCGACACGGATGTTCTGCCCCGTGAGCTGGTACAGCGCCTGCCGCGCCACGAGGCCGTATTCCGGGGACATTTTTTCCGCCGCGGGAAGGATCCCGACGAGCGCCGTCACCGCGCTCTTGAAAGGCTTGCCGCCGAGGGCCCGCGCCGCGCGTATCGCCAGGGCCTGATCCTTGTCCTTGAGGCGCGCCTCGAGGTGGCTCACGGCGGCCTCCACGGGAATGTCCTCGAGCGCGAAGAGCGCCAGCGTGCGCATGCGCTCGTCTTTTTGCTGCGCCAGCGTCTTGCCGATCGCCGCGATGGCCTCAGCGCCCCGCACGGCGGCCAGCGTCTGTCTGACGGCCGCATACACTTCGTGGGAAGGGTGCTCGACCCCGATCCGGAGCACGATCTCCACGGTCGTTTTGGTCGGCTCGGCGCCCACCTCCGCCAGGAGCGCGCGGATGCGCGCCCCGTCGCCCGACTTCATGGCCGCGACAAGCTGTTTGCCGACATCGACCCCCGACGAGCCCGCGGCGGCGGCGAGGAAAAAAGTCAACAGTGTCGCCATGGATTGCGCATGCTCCTACCACGACTCTACCACGAAGCGGGGCGCAGTCACAGGAACGGGCGGACCGGCGCGCACGCCGTGCTCGGCTCGACCCGGAAGGGATGGTACAATCGGCCTTGCCACCCGAAAAGGAGCAAAGGATGCCAATTTACGAGTTTCGCTGCCGGAAATGCAAGGCGGTGAACGAGTTTCTGGTGCGCGGCACCGGCCTGGAAGCGGGCACGACCTGCCCGGAATGCGGCTGCGAGCGCCTCGAAAAGCTGATCTCTGCCGCGGCGATAGCCTCGCGCAACGGCGCCGGACAGGGGACTGCCTCGAGCGCGCCTTCGACGGCGAAGAAAAGCTGCACCCGGGCCTCGTGCGCGGGCTGCGCCAGCAGGTGCCGCTAGACGCGGTCCGCGAACCGCGCAAAAGGACATCTCGACATGCGATCGGCTCGGACCCGGCCGCCCGGGGCGTTCGGTCGCCCCGGCGCGGCGCTGCTCGCCCTGGCCGCTCTGGCATCCTCGGCCGGCGCCGCCAACTACGCCACCGTCATCGATTCGCGCGCCCTTTTCGACGCGCTGACGATGCCCGAGGAGTTCCGCCCCGATCTGCTTCGGACGGGCAAGTATCTGGCGCCCGCCGCCGCCGGCGATCTGCTCCCCGTCTGCTATCAGAACGTCAACGTCTATCCGCGCCACCTGGAGTTCATGGCCTTCGAGTTCCCCGAGCGTTTCCCCGCCTTCACGCCCGAGGAGTACATGGCCCTCGTCGAGCGCCGGGCGACGCGGCGGTACTGGGCCGGCGCGCTTTTTGAAATCGAGGGCGGCCGGTTCGGCATCACGGTTTTCACCGATGTCTCGCGGGCGGCCGAACTGCCCGAGCGCGACGAGGTGGCCGCGCTCATCGCGACGTTGGCGCCCACCTTTCACCTGGGCCCCCTGTGCTACATTCCCGATTCGGATGCGGCCCGCGAGAACGCCCGCTCCTGGCAGGACCCGCCTTTCTGCATCTACCAACTGTCGGCGGACGGCGATGTGGTCTACGAGGCTTACAGCCTGGCCACGGGCTACGGCCGGATTCGGCTCATGACGGCGCGCGAGGCCGAGGAGGCCGGCGCCGCGGGCGCGCTGAGCTGGCAGGACCTCTTGATCCTGGACGGGGTGCCCGCCTTTCTCGAGGCCGTCATCGCCGGCGTCATCACGGGCGCCCGCCAGGGCGAGCTGAGCCACCTGAACGTCCGGGCCTCGCGCCGCGGAACGCCGAACGCCTTCGTCAAGAATCCCCGCGCGGCATTCGCGCCCTTCGAGGGCAAGCTCGTCAAACTGGTTGTCGGCCCCCTCGCCTACGAGCCGCCCGTCGAAGTCTCCGAGGCCGAGGCCCAGGCCTGGTGGGACGCGCACCGCCCTTCCATCGAACCGCCTCCGCCCGCCGACCTTGCCTGGTCCGAGCTGACCGATCTGCGGGAGGCGGCCGGAGAAACCGAGGCCCTGTTGACGCGCTTCGGAGCCAAGGCCGCCAACTTGGCGGTGCTCTACCGCTGCCTTCCCGAAAAGTACCAAGTCCCGGCCTTCGCCATCCCCTTCAAGTACTACCTCGCGTTCATGGACCGGAACATCATCCTCGATCGCCGCGGGTCGGCCCCTCGCGCCGTGACGTGCCGGGACTACGTGACCTCGCTTCTGGCCGACGCGAAGTTCAGGAGCGACTCGGCCTACCGAGCCGCGCTCCTCAACGGCCTCGTGCGCGAGCTGCGCGACAACACCGTTGTCGACCCGGCCCTCGTCGCCGCCGTGGCGGCGCAGGCCGAGGAAGTCTTCGGCTCGCCGCGCATCATGCTGCGCGCGCGGTCCTCCTCCAACATGGAGGACGACCTGGTCTTCAGCGGCGCGGGGCTCTACGACTCAAGCTCGATGTGCCCGGCGGATTCCACCGACGGCGATCGCGACGGCCCGTCGGCCTGCGATCGCGCCATCCGCGGCGAGCGCGAGATCGAGCGCGGCCTCCGGCGCGTCTGGGCCGGCCTCTGGAACATGCGCGCCTTCGAGGAGCGCTCCTACTTTCAACTCCCGCACGCTCAGGCCGTGATGGGCGTCCTGGTGACGCCGGCCTTCCCCGACGAGGCGGCCAACGGCGTCGCGTTCACCGGCAATCCCTTCGACCCCTTCGATAAACGCTATCTGGTCAATGTCCAGCTCGGCGACGCGAGCGTCGTGCTTCCCGATCCCGACGTGACCCCCGAGAAGGACATCCTCGCCCTCGAGGACGGCGAGGTGACCGCCGTCGTGCGCGCCCGGCCATCGTCGCTGGTGCCGCCGGGAACTTATGTGCTCACCGACGCGCAGCTCAAGGAGCTGGGGCGCGCCTGCGCCCTCGCCGCGGATTGCTTCCCTGTCGATCCGGGGCCCCACGATCCCGAGCGCGTAATCCTGGACATCGAGTTCAAGTTTCTCCGCGACGGCGCCCTCAAGATCAAGCAGATCCGCCCCTACCTCATCCCCGAGGGGCTGGTCAATACCGCCTACACCTTCAACATCACGATTCCCCCGGAGACCGCGGCGGCGGGCGCCTTCCTGCACCGCCGCACGCTGGATGTCGAGCAGGGACGGCGCGCGTGGGCGCGCTTCCGCTCCGGCGCCCACCGGATCGTCATGCGCGGGCCCGCGGCGGACGGCGACTTGATCGAGAGTCTGCGGCTCCGGTCGCCGGACGGCGAGGCGACCGCCGCGACCGCCGGCCGCTTCACGCTGACGATGAGCCAGAGCGAAGGCCTGCCGCCCTATCTGGAACTGGAGTACCGCCAGCGCTTCGTCGCTCCGGACGGCCTCCACGAAGTGACGATCAAGCTCCTGCGCTTCCAGGCCGGTTCGACGCCCCCCGACATCGTCTTCGACGAGAGCTACCTCTCCAACACGCCCGACTTCGCCGGCGTCGGCTCCGCCATCGGCGGCTTGTGGATGCAAGCCGTCCCCATCGACGACCCCGACAACCACATGCGCAAGTTCAGGTTCGGCAGCACGACCTACGCGGCCCTCCCGCGCTACCGCGTCCGGATCGAGGCCGGGGAGGAGAGCATCGAGCTGGACTACCGGCTGAAACGCCTGATCCTGGCCAACGGCCCGGCGCAGCTCATGGGCGCGCGCGTGGCGCTTGCCGAGGGAACGGCCGAGGTCCGGGACTACTGGCGCCTCGTCTACGCGGCGGACTGGCACAACACCGATCAGCGCTTCCGGGTGCTCTTCGCCCCGCCCCTGGGCAACGTGCACGCCGTTGACATCGCCGAGCCGTACCGCGACATAACGCCCGCCAAGGTGATTCTGCGCGGCCCGAACATGGAAGCGCTGCGCATGCTCGCCGTGGATTCCTACAGCGAAACGTTGGTCGAGGACCCCAACCAGGTGCCTTTCCGGCGCGGCGATGCCGCGCCCGACGGACGCCTCACCGTTTCCGACGCGGCGGCGGTGCTGAAGTACGTCGCGGGGCGCGACACGGCGCCCCCCTGCGCCAAGGCCCTCGATATCAACGACGACGGAAAAATCGACCTCACCGATGCCCTCCGGCTCCTGGCGTACCTCTTTGCGGGCGGCCCGCCGCCCGCGGAGCCCTTCGCCGCCTGCGGCCTCGATCAGACGACGCTCGGCGACCCCCTGACCTGCGGCGTCCACCCCCCCTGCGCGCCCTGACGCTCCGACCCTTGCATTCTCCCGCTTTTCCGCCAGGATAGAGCCTTTTAGAGCGGCGGATTTCCGGAGCGACGACGCGCATGCGGATCACGGTCATCGGCAGCGGTTACGTGGGGCTCGTCAGCGGGGCGTGTTTTTCCCGGTTCGGCCACACGGTCACGTGCGTCGACAAGGACGCGGAGAAAATCGCGCGCCTGGCGCGCGGCGAGATTCCGATCTACGAACCGGGGCTCGACGCCCTGGTGAGCGAGAATCTCGCCGCCGGGCGGCTGGCCTTCACGACGGACACGGCCGCGGCGGTGGACGGCGCGGAGGTCGTGTTCATCGCCGTCGGCACCCCCGCCTCGCGCCGCAGCGACGGGTACGCGGATCTCACTTACGTTTACGAAGCGGCGGCTCAAATCGCGCCGCACATCCGGGCGTACACCGTGATCGCCAACAAAAGCACCGTGCCCGTCGGCACGGCCCGGCAGGTGGCCCACATCGCGGCGCAGGCCAATCCCGCGGCCGACTTCGACGTCGCGAGCAATCCGGAGTTCCTCCGGGAAGGCGCGGCCATCGCCGACTTCCAGCGCCCCGACCGCGTCGTCATCGGCGCCGACTCGCCCCGCGCCGCTGAGGTCCTCAAGGAAGTCTACCGGCCGCTGTACATCAATGAGACGCCCTTCGTCACCACGTCGCTCGAAACGGCCGAGCTCATCAAGTACGCCTCCAACGGCTTCCTCGCCACGAAGATCACCTTCATCAACGAGATGGCGGCCATTTGCGAGGAGATCGGCGCCAATGTCCAGGACGTCGCCAAGGGCATGGGCCTGGACGGGCGCATCGGCCAGAAGTTCCTCCACGCGGGCCCGGGCTACGGCGGCTCGTGCCTCCCCAAGGACACCCACGCGCTCCTCAGGATCGCCCAGTCCTGCGGCACGGCCTGCCGCATCGTGGAGGCCGTCGTCGAGGCCAACGCCGCCCAGAAAGCCCGCATGACGCGGAAGATCCGCGCGGCGCTGGGCGGCAAGGAATCCGGCGCGACGATCGCGTTCCTCGGCCTGGCCTTCAAACCCGAGACCGACGACATGCGGGAGGCGCCCGCCTTGACGATCATCCCCGCTCTCGCCGAGCACGGCGCCCGCATCCGCGCCCACGACCCGCGGGCCATGGACGAGGCCCGCAAGGTCCTGCCCGAGGTGGTTTACTGCGCCGATCCCTACGAGGCCGTGTCGGGCGCCGACGCCGTCGTGCTCCTGACGGAGTGGAACGAATACCGCGCCATGGACCTGGAACGGATCAAGGCGCTCCTGCGCGTCCCCGTCTTCATCGACCTGCGCAACGTCTATTCCCCCGACGCCATGGCCGCCCTCGGGTTCCGCTATTTCAGCGTGGGAAGGCCGTCCGCGGGGGCGTGACGCCGGCGGCGCCGCGCGCCGAGGGCGGGCGCTCAGTCGCAGGGCGGGTAGGCTTCGCAGCCCAGCGCGTCCTCGGTGGGATCGTAGCCGCAGACCGCAAAAGGCGGCGGCGGCGGCGGCCGGCCCGCGAAGAGGTAGCCGAGCAGCGTCACAGGGTCCGCGACGTTGACGGCGCCGTCGTCGTTGATGTCGGCGCCGTCCAGGCACGAGGGCGCCGGCGTGCTTGCGAAAAGGTATCCGAGGACGGTGACGGCGTCGGCGACATTGAACCGGCCGTCGGCGTTGGAATCGCCCCGCACGAACCGTTGCCCCGGCGCGCAGAGGTTCTCGAACACCTCCACCGTGCTGTCGTACCACTGGACCGACGCGATGTCCGGGTCGCCGTCGCGGTCGAAGTCCTCGACGACGGGATAGCGCGGATTCACGCCGGCGGGCAGAAACGGACCGGCGGTGAATCCCCGGGCGCCGTCGCCCCAGAAGATCATCAAGGCGAATCGGGTGGGATTCTCCGCGATGGGCTCGAAAAGCGCCACCACCAAGTCCAGCGCGCCGTCCCGGTCAAGATCGGCGATCGCCGGCTCGACGGCGGTCGAACTCGGGGGCGCGCGCAGCACCTGCGCCTCGGAGAACTCGCCCTTGCCGTTGCCCCACAAGACGCACACCGACGCGTCGGTCCACGATCCCACGACGAGATCGAGCGCTCCGTCGCCGTCGAGATCCGCGACACGGCAGGAGCACGGCCCCGACGCGGGGGGCGTCAGAATCCTCTGAACGAAGGCCGCCCTGCCGTCGCCGCCGTTGCGGAAGATCGTCACGCTCGGCACGCCGCCGCCGATCCACTCCGAGTTGGCGGCCGCGTAGTCAAGATCGCCGTCGCCGTCGAAGTCGCCGATGCCCACGTTCTGGGGCCGCACGCCCTGGGTCGGGACCATGTTGAACAGGGTGAAAACGCCCTTCCCGTCGTTCTTCCAGATGGCCACGGCGGCGGCCAGATCGTACGTCACGACAAGATCGAGGTCGCCGTCGCCGTCCATGTCCTCCGCCTGGATTCCGTGGGGGTAGCTGCCGCCGCCGGTGGAATAGACCGTCGCGGGCGAAAGCCCCGCGTTGCCATCGTTGAACACGACGGCGAGCCTGCCGCCGTAGAAATCCACGGCCGCGAAGTCGAGATTCCCGTCGCCGTCCAGATCGCCCTGGCACATGCCTTCGTAGACCGTGCTTTCGGTCTCGGGGAGCACATAAGCTTCCGGGGCTCGAAAAGTCCCGTCCCCGTTCCCACGCAGGATGCAGATATGCGGCGCGTGCCGATTGAGAACGCAGCAGTCAAGCAAGCCGTCGCCGTCGTAGTCCCCCGACAGAAGCACGTGCGATTTGGCGGTGGAGAAAGGATCGTTCGACGGCAGCGTGTAGACGACGGGGGCGCCGTACAGCGCCTCCCGGGCCGGACAGGCGGCAAAGGCCCGCCAGCCGGCGCAAGGGAACCATAACAATACAACGCAGAGAATCCTCATCCTCGCCATATCCATTCAAGGATACGGGACGGCGCGCGCCGCGTCCATCACGAGCGGCGGGGCGGCGCCAGAAACGGCAGCGCCCCGGCCGCGAGCTCGAAGGTCGCCGGCGTCGTTCCGAAAGGCTCGCCGTCCACTTCGACCGGCGCCGGGGCTTCGGATTCCACCGCGACGCGGATGCCCCGCAGCGTCCGCACGCCGCCGAGGCGCTCCATGCGGCCGCACAGCGCGGCCAGGGCGTACAGAACGAGGGCCGGGCGCGAGCCCCGCGCGCACACCGTCACCTCGAACACCCCCGAATCGCAGCGCGCCTCCCGCGCCAGGCTGAAGAGACCGCCGTAGTGCCGGGTCTTGCTCACGATCGCCAGGGCGCCCTTCACGGGAGGCGCATCGTCCACCGTCACGGTGAGCGCCGGCGCCCGATAGCGCCACAGCGCCCGCAGGATCGGCACGGCGAAGCGCGTGAAACGCTGAGACTTGGCGCGGCGCCGCGCATCCTCCGCGACCACGAGGGCGTCAAACCCCACGCTGGCCACCATGAGGAAGCGCCGGCCGCCGGCGCGGCCGACGTCGATGCGCCGCGCGTCGCCGGCTTCGATCAGCGCCGCGATCTCCTCGGGGGTTCCGCTAAGGCCGAGTTCCCGGGCGGTCACGTTGGCGGTGCCGGCAGGCAGAAACCCCACCGGGGTGGCGAAGGGTTCGCGCAGACCGTTCACCACCTCGTTCAACGTTCCATCGCCTCCGGCGGCGATCAGGGCATCCGCGCCGAATTCCGGCGCCGCCGCGCGCGCCCGCGCATCGCCTGCGGCGGCGGTCAGAAACACCTCGACGGCATGCCCGCGGGCGCGCAGCAGCTCGGCGAGCGCCTCGATCTTCCGCGCCGCCGCCCCTCCGCCCGCGATCGGGTTGCCGACGACGAGCACCTTCACGGCCGCGCCTTCTCCGCCGTCGCCTTGAGCACCCGCGCCATTTCCGCGATGGCGATCAGCCGCGTTTCATCGCCCAGCGCGAAGAGTCGCCACCGCCCACGCTCGAGGCGCAGGCCCAGAACGATCCTCGCCTCCTGCCCCTCGGCGCTGACGGCGGCGAGGGTCACGGTGGCGGTCTCGCCCGCCGTCCGGCTGTCAACCACCCTGCAGGCCCGGGGCGGCGCGGCGCCCCCCCACCACCAGCACGGATCGAGCGCCATGCACGCCGCGCGCGCCTCATCGGTCATAAGATCGAGGCAGCGCGCGCTGCCCTGCTCGCCGGCGGCCAGCGCGGCGGCGAAGGCGGCCCCGGCCTGGGCGGGTTCGCCGGCCGGTCCGCGGCAGCCGGCCGCCGCGATGATCGCGCACGCAGAGATGAACGCCGGGATTCGCACGAGCCTCCTCCGCCGTCTGATCCTTCTGGGATTCGCCGCGCGAGGCTTATTATGGCCGCCCGCCGCCTCGGGCGCAACGGATCGCGCTTGCGCCCCTTCGCGCGCGCCGATTACAATAGGCGCAAAGGCAAACGCATGAACAAAGGAGCATTACCATGCAACGTCGGATAATCGTGCGCGCGGCGGCGTTTCTGGCGGCGGCCGCCACGGCGGCGTCGGCCGCGGGCGCCTTCCGGACCCTCTCGGTGGCCGAGTACCGCGACAAGATGAAGGCCGGCTGGATCGGACAGATGGCCGGAGTCGGTTGGGGCGGTCCCACCGAATTCAAGTGGATGGGCAAGATCATCCCGGCCGAGGCCATGCCTCCGTGGAAGCCCGAGACGATCAACCAGTTCCACCAGGACGACATCTACGTCGAGATGACGTTCGTGCGCACCCTGGAGCTCTACGGCCTCGACGTTTCGATCCGCCAGGCGGGGATCGACTTCGCCAACAGCGGCTACCCGCTCTGGCACGCCAACCACGCCGGCCGCCACAATCTCAGGAACGGCATCGCTCCGCCCGACTCCGGGCATCCGCGCTTCAACTCCCACGCCGATGACATCGACTATCAGATCGAGGCGGACTTCTCGGGCCTCATCGCGCCGGGGCTGCCGAACATCGCCATCGCTTTGGGCGAGAAGTTCGGCCGCCTGATGAACTACGGCGACGGCCTGTACGGCGGGCAATTCGTGGGCGGCATGTACACCGAGGCGTTCTTCGAGGAGGATCCGCTGAAGATCGTCCAGGCCGGCCTGGCCTGCGTGCCCGCCGGGAGCATGTTCGCCGAAACGATCCGAGACGTGATCGCCTGGTGGCAGGCCCACCCCGACGACTGGGAGAAGACCTGGGAGCTCGTCGAGCGGAAGTACCAGCGCAACAAGGCCTACCGCCGGTTCTCCTGCACGGGCCCGGAGGCCGACTTCAACATCGACGCCAAGCTCAACGCGGCGTATATCGTGATCGGGCTGCTTTACGGCAAGCGCGATCCCGACGCCACGATCATCATCTCCTGCCGCTGCGGCCAGGACTCGGACTGCAACCCCTCGAACGCGGGCGGCGTCCTCTTCACAAGCATGGGCTTTGCGCGGCTCCCGGAGCGTTTCTACTCCGCCCTGGATGAGAACGGCGTCTTCAGCCACACCGCCTACAACGTCCCCAAGCTGCTGGCGGCCTGTGAAAAGCTCGCGCGGGAGGCCGTCGTCAAGGCCGGCGGGAAGATCGTCGTCGAGAACGGCGAGGAGCGCTTTTTGATCCCCGTGGCCGCGCCCGTCCCGAGCGCCTTGGAGCAGTGCTGGGAGCCCGGCCCCATCGCCGGCAGCCGCTTCACCCCCGAGGAGATGGAGCGGATCACCGCGGTGACCGATATCGTGCGGGCGGTCAAGCAATTCGCGCCGGGCTGGAAGATCACCAACTGCGGCCCGGACATGGACCCGGGGCTGCGCCCCGAGCTGCGCGGAAAGAAAAACGTCCTGCTCACGCATCCCCAGAGCCGGACGGTCCCCTGCGCGCTTTCGCGGGAAGCGAGCATTCCCGCCGGCGTCAAGACCAGGCTCGTGCTGGAGGTGGGCCACCACGAGGAGGGCGACTGGGAGCTGGTCGTCAAGGCCGACGGGGTGACGCTCTTCCAGGGCACCATCGGCAAAGACACGGCGAAGAACGGGTGGCGCACGGTCGCGGTGGACCTTTCGGCCTACGCCGGAAAGACGGTCCGCTTGGAGCTCCTCAATCAGGCCAACGGCTGGGCGTGGGAGGCGGGCTACTGGGCGTCCATCGCGCTTGTGAGCGAGTGAGCCGCGGCGGTTCGGCGGTCTCGGACGCGGCCGCGGAGGAAGCGCGCGACCGTCCGCTCCTTACCTCACAGATCGAGGCACGTCCGGAAGGAACGTATGCAATCACCAATCCCGTTCACCTCTTCCATGCGTACATTGTTCCACGCCATCTCTAAAGGAGCAAACTCCCCATGCGTGGCAGTCAGATTCCAGCTCATGCCCAAGCCTTCAGACTGTCAGCCAAGAACTCGGCAACCGGACCACGCTTGAGCTTCGGGTGCGCGAACTGATTCGCGTAGTGCCGGAGGCAAGCATAGCAACTCGCGTCGGGAGCACAGCCGCGGCAATCGGCGACCCGCGCAAGTGAGCACTCGAGCACTTGCCGAAAAGTCTCCGGCTCTTCGAGTCGCGCCACCAGGCCCGCTCCGCCGGGCACGGCATCGTACAGGACAATCTCGTGAGTATCCGGTCCGGATGCGCGAACTGTTACGTTGAGGTCTTGGCGCGGTACTTCAATAACCTCCGCCGCGCCGTGAGCGAGCGCATACGCGAGCGAGTGGTAAAACCAGACGCGATCCGCCGAGGAAAGCAGGCGCTGCTGGCGAGCAAATCGAATTCGGAGAACGTCGCTAACAAATTGGTGCCCCAGAGCAACCGACTCAAGCGTGCCCCGGCATCGGCGGCCTGTCGGCGACTCGTGTTCTGCGCTCACCCGTCCGCTTCTCAAGCCAGCGCCGCATTCGGCGCAGATCCTGAAACCTTGACCCTTCCGCCCCTCACAAAGCACCACGAGATAACCTGGGGACGCTTTCCAAACCTGGGCAATGCCACCCAGCATTACCGCCTCGTCAACCGGGCGGGCCATGCCACGGTGATGGCGCCGGTTTGGAGTTGACCCATCGCGGCGGCCAGGGTGGTCCGAGACCGCCATGACTCGCCGGCGGCCAGTGGGTCAAGGATAGGCAGGTTGGCTCGGAGGGTTTAGACTTGATTGCTCGTGGATTGGGGAAGCGTATCGGTGTGATCAAGCCATAACAAAAACGCCTCGGAAGGGATTTGGCGATC